>Ga0209959_100055_pt1 | contig 265981 bp, 266 predicted proteins | sample ThiBiot_300_biof_2_FD_183943 | JGI IMG/M metagenome (GOLD analysis project Ga0209959, IMG submission 183943) | Wastewater bioreactor microbial communities from Cape Town, South Africa - Thiocy_expt_300_biof (SPAdes) | ecosystem: Engineered > Bioremediation > Thiocyanate > Unclassified | place...
CTCCTGCTCATGTGGAGAGTTACGACACTTCCACTTTGGCACTTTGATGCCATTGCAGCGAGGATCCATCTCTCCCCCAACTGCCAACAGCGCCCCGTTGCCGGGGGGAGGCGTCCATACCATCTGATTAAATCCGTTCGCCCTGAGCCCTTCGACGTTGCTCAGGACAGGCTTGTCGAAGGGCACTCCCTGGAAATACAAGGGCTTCGACAGGCTCAGCCCGAACGGCTACGAATAAATCAGTGCTTCCCGAGGGTATGTTGACGCTCTAAATCAGAAGCTCTTCCCTGGCCTGAACCAGGGCCTGGGCCAGACGCGTGCCGCTTTCCCATGCGCGTTCCACGCCGACGCCCGCGATGCCATCGCCGATCAGGGCAACGCGGCTTTCCCTGCTGCTGACCCAGAAACCGCCCACGGTCGTATGCGGACGCGCATGGCGCCACAGGTGCGAAGCTTCGATCTCGACCGGCCACGCCAGTCCCAGCAGTCCCATCAAAGCCGAGGCTGCGCGGTTGCTGGCTTCCATCGCGGAGGCTTCGAGATAGGTTTCGGTAAATTCGTGGCTGCCGTATACCGCCCACAGGCCGGGACCGCCGAACGGCTGGCGCACTGCCAGGTTCAGCAGATGATCATCGAATTTGATGACGTCCGCAGCAGGCCCGCCTTCCCAGCGCATCAGGAACGACCAGATCGGACGGTAGCGCACCTCGTCCAGGCGCTCGCGCAACAGCGGCAGCGCATCGAGCATGGGAATGGCTTGCGGCGTGGGAATCGCGCAGATCACGCAGTCATAATCGCCGCGTCTCTCACCATTTTCCAGAATGATCGTGCGTGGCTGCAGGCTGGCTACCCGTAATCCGGTATGCAGACGCGCAGCGCCCAGCAGCTGGCGTACCAGCTGCGACGGTTCGATGGTGGGCCGGAAATGGTTCTGCAGTTGCGCCTCGCCCCACGAGACGGTGGCGCGTCCCTGCCAGACCTTGCCCCGCACGGGAACCACCCAGCCCTGGCGCACCCAGTCGCGTACCTGGCTGCGGAAAGGTTCGCGCCTGGCCGAAATAAAGGGCGTGCCCAGCGTGGCCCACCCCGGTTCCGTTCGCTGGGTCGACAGGCGGCCGCCGGCCGCACGCGCCTTGTCGAACACCTCAACCTCCCAGCCCACCGCAGCGAGCGCACCCGCACAGCTTGCGCCCGCCATGCCTGCTCCAACGATGCCGGCCCTGAGCGGGGTTCCTGATGTTTCAGGCTCAAGAGCACCCTGGCCTGCCCTTCGGGAGGGGCGATTTTCCATTCCTGCCTTTCCTTGTGTGCGGTCATGCGGTGCACCGCCTGTCCGGTTTCATACCGAACTGAACTGTAGCAGCAAATTCTCGAGCCCGGATTCAGCGCCGCTGATCGACCCGAAGCACGGCATTCAGATCAGCGTCTTCTGCATGGCCACGTGGGGAATACCGGCTTCTTCATAGGCGGGGCCGTCGGCCATGAATCCTGCACGCGCGTAAAACCCCGCGGCGTGCGTTTGAGCACTGAGCCTGAGCAATCGATCTCCACGCATGCGCGCGGCATGCAGCACCGCATCCAGCAGGGCACGCCCGACCCCGTGTCCGCGCCAGGCCGGCAGCACGGCCATGCGGCCGAGGTGCCCGTCGGGCAGCAGGCGGGCGCAACCGATGGGCGAGCCATCCCCGTCCAGGGCAAGCCAGTGCGTCGAGACGGCATCGTATTCGTCCCATTCCAGCGTGTCCGGAACGCCCTGCTCGTCGATGAACACCGCACGGCGTACCGTGCCCAGATTCGCCGCATCGCGGGCCCAGTCGGTTTCGCTGATCGTGAAAGTCGCCATGCTTCAAGCGCCGATGCGCCTGAACCGTCGTGCCGCGCGATGGCCGCGCGCCGCTTTGACCCCGCGCAGCGTCCATAATCCCGCAACAAAATAGCTGCCGGTGATGAGCAGCGACTGGCGATGATCGCCCTGGGTGATCCAGCTGGCCGCTCCGTAGGTCAGCGGGCCGATGATGGACGCCAGCTTGACCGCCAGCCCCCACAGCCCGAAAAACTCGGCTTCCTGCGCAGGCGGCGCCAGCAGGCCCACCAGCGCCCGCCCCGCCGATTGCGAAGCGCCCATGCACAGCCCGGCCAGATTGGCCGCCACCCAGAACATGCGTTCGTCGGGTGCGGCCCAGGCCAGCAGCACCATGACGATCCAGCCAAGCAACGTGAAGGCAATCAGGCGAACATGGCCGACGCAGTCCTGCACATGGCCAAAGGCAAAAGCGCCGAGCGCTGCGGTGATATTGACCACGAGGACCAGCAGAATGGTTTGCTGGGTATTGAAATGAAATGCCTGGTTGGCGTAGATCGCCGCCAGCGTGATGACAGCCTGGATGCCCGCCTGGTAAAGCACGGTGCAGACAAGAAATCGTCTCAGGTCGGGCAGGTCTGCGAGATGGCCCAGCGTGTGCCGCACCTGGGTCCAGGCGGTGTGTGCGGCGCGCCCGCTTTGCGGCTGCGCGCGCTCGCGCAGCATGAACAGTGTCGGCAAGCTCGCCAGCAGGAAAAGCCCGGCCGTGATGAGCATCGATACCGGAACGAAATCCGCCGCACCCTGGCCGTGTGCCTGCGCCCAGCTGATGTAGGCCAGGCTCGCGCCCAACGACACCAGTCCGCCGACATAGCCGAGCGACCAGCCCCAGCCCGAGACCCGGCCCAGCGCCCGCGGCCGCGCGAGTTCGGTCAGAAATGCAGCGATCAGGTTTTCGCCCGTGCCGAAGAAATAATTGGAGAGCACCAGCCCCACGATGGCCAGTGCGAGTGCACCGGGTGCCGCGAAATAAAGTAGTGCGGTAAACCCGACGCAGCCCAGCGTGGTCAGCCACAGCAGCTGTTTCTTGTTTGCATGGGCGTCGGCATAGGCGCCGATTACGGGTGCCGTCATCATGACCAGCGCATAGGAGACCGACAGCGCCAGCGTCCAGACGAACGTCGCCCACGGCGCATTGCCCGCCACGACCGCGACGAAATAGGCGCTGAAGACGGCCGTGATGACAACCGTCGTATAGCCGGAATTGGCGAAGTCGTACATCGCCCACGCCCAGACTTCGCGCCGGCGCACGCCGGGCTGCAGCAAGCCTGTCCTGAGCCCCGTCGAAGGGCCTGTCCTGAGCCCCGTCGAAGGGCCTGTCCTGAGCCCCGTCGAAGGGCCTGTCCTGAGCCCCGTCGAAGGGCCTGTCCGGGGCGGGGTCGAAGGCGCGGCCATCAGACGGCCTCCTCTTCGGCCTGCTGCTGCAATGCCCACATGTGGGCGTATACGCCATTCTTCAGCAGCAGTTCGGGATGCCGGCCACGCTCGACTATACGACCCCCCTCCATCACCAGGATCTCGTCGGCCTCGTCCACGGTCGACAGGCGATGGGCGATGATGAGGGTGGTACGGTCGCGCGCGATTTCCTGCAATTCGGCCTGGATCGCCTTCTCGGTCCGGGTATCCAGCGCCGAGGTGGCCTCGTCCAGTATCAGGATCACGGGATTCTTCAGCAGGGTGCGCGCAATGGCCACCCGCTGTTTTTCGCCACCCGACAGTTTGAGGCCGCGCTCACCCACTACCGTGTCCCAGCCCTTGGGCAGGCTTTCGATGAAGCCGAGAATGTGTGCGGCACGCGCAGCCTCGATCACTTCCTCGCGGCTGGCGCCGGGACGGCCGTAGGCGATGTTGTAATAGATGGTGTCGTTGAACAGTACGGTATCCTGCGGCACCACGCCGATGGCGGCGCGCAGGCTGTCCTGCGTGACCTGACGGATGTCCTGGCCGTCGATGTCGATGCTGCCGGCGCCGACATCGTAGAAGCGGAACAACAAGCGCGCCAGCGTCGACTTGCCGGCGCCGCTGGAACCCACCACCGCCACGGTCTTGCCGGCCGGGATGGTGAAGTCGACATCGTTCAGGATCGGGCGGTCGGGATTGTAGGCGAAGCACACGTGGGTGAACTTGACCGTGCCAACGGACACTTCGAGCGCGCGTGCATTGTCCGCGTCTGCGACCTCGCGCGGCCGCTTCAGCAAGGCAAACATGCGTTCGACATCGGTAATCGACTCCTTGATCTGGCGGTACATCACACCGAGAAAATTCAGCGGCTGGAACATCTGCAGCAGGAAGGCGTTGACCATCACCAGGTCGCCCAGTGTCAGCGTGCCGTGGACCACGCCGTCGGCGGCGCGCAGTACCATCAGGGTGATGCCGACGGCAATCACCAGTGCCTGCGCCGCGTTCAGCATGCCCAGCGAGCGCTGGGATTTCAGCGCCATTCGCTCCCATTCGACAAGGCTGCTGTCGTAGCGTTCGGCTTCGTATTTCTCGTTGCCGAAATATTTGACCGTTTCATAGTTCAGCAGGCTGTCGATGGCGCGGCCATAGGCTTCGGAATCGAGCGTGTTGGCGCGCCGCACGAACTGCGTGCGCCACTCGGTGATGGTGACCGTGAAGCCGATATAGGCGGCCAGGGTGATCAGCGTAATCACCCCGAACACCCAGTCCAGTTTGGCGAACATGATGCCCGCGACCAGCAGGATTTCCAGGATGGTCGGCGCGATGCGAAACAGCAGAAAACCGACCAGGCTCGATACCGCCCGCGCGCCACGCTCGATGTCGCGGGTAATGCCGCCGGTCTGTCTTTCCAGATGAAAACGCAGCGACAGCGCATGCAGGTGCTGCAACACGGCCATGTTGATGCGCCGTACCGCACGCTGGGTGACCTTGGCGAAGATCACATCGCGCAGATCGGAAAACGTGGTGCTGGCAAAGCGCAACAGGCCGTAGCCGAGAATGAGCGCGAGCGGCAGCACCAGTTCTGCGCGCGGCTGGTCGAGCGCGTCGATGATTTCCTTCAGCACCAGCGGCACCGCCACCGAGGCCAGCTTGGCGCCGACCAGCAGCGTCAGTGCCAGCAGGACGCGGCCGCGGAATTCCCATAAGTAGGGAAACAGGCGGCCGATGGAACGCAGGCTGGGATCGCCAGGCGGAGGCGGCGCAGTATGGGAATGGACGTTGGGATGCATCAGGTCGGGTAGAATCGAAGATTGTTTTCCTGATTTTACGTCCATGGGCGCTCGATCCCGCCCGGATGACCGAAATAGCATGAAGCTCTACGGCATTCCCAATTGTTCCACTGTCAAGCAAGCACGCGCCTGGCTTGCCGGTCATGCGCATGACGCCGCCTTTCACGACTTCAGGAAACAGGGCGTCGAGGCCGCCTGGCTGCGCAAGGTTGTTGCGCAGACCGGGTGGCAGGCATTGCTCAATACGCGCGGCACCACCTGGCGCAAACTGAGCGATGCGGAAAAAGCCGCCGTCACCGACGAAACCAGCGCCATCACCTTGATGCTGGCGCAGCCCAGCGTGATCAAACGCCCGGTACTTGAGCGGGATGACAGCTATCATCTCGGCTTTAGCGAAGAATCCTATCAAGCCCTGTTCGGAGAATGAGCCTGCATGGCCAATGAAACTTTCGAGCTTGCGGTCGAACTGCTCAAGCGCAAATCACTGACCCCGGATCACGCGGGCTGCCACGACCTCATTGCCACGCGCCTGCAAGCGCTCGGCTTCCGCGTCGAGCGCCACGACCACAACGGCGTCGACAATCTGTGGGCGCGCAAGGGCAGCACTGCGCCGCTGATCTGTTTCGCCGGCCATACCGACGTGGTGCCGACCGGCCCGCTCGATCAATGGCTGTCCGACCCGTTCGAGCCGACTGTTCGCGACGGTCAGCTCTATGCGCGCGGCGCCGCCGACATGAAGACGTCGGTCGCCGCGTTCGTCACCGCCACCGAACGCTTCGTCGCCGCGCATCCCGACCACCCCGGCTCGATCGCCTTCCTGCTCACGTCCGACGAGGAAGGGCCGGCCACCGACGGCACGGTACGCGTGGTCGAGGCGCTGAAAGCGCGCGGCGAAACACTCGACTACTGCATCGTCGGCGAACCCACCAGCGCCGCCGAATTCGGCGACACCATCAAGAACGGTCGGCGCGGTTCGCTGTCGGGCACGCTGCGCGTCAAGGGCGTGCAGGGCCATATCGCCTATCCGCATCTGGCGAAGAACCCGATCCATCTGGCCGCGCCGGCCATCGCCGAACTCGCCGACACCATGTGGGACGAGGGCAATACCCACTTCCCGCCCACCACCTGGCAGGTCTCCAATATCCACGCCGGAACCGGCGCCACCAACGTCATCCCCGGCGTGGTCGAGATCCGGTTCAATTTCCGTTTTTCCACCGCCAGTACCGCGGAAGGCCTGATGGACGCGGTCAATGAGATTCTCCACAGCCACGGCCTCGATTACGACATTGACTGGAATCTGTCGGGCAAACCCTTTCTCACCCCGCGCGGACCGCTGTGCGACAAATTGAGCGAGGCGATCCGCGAAGTCACCGGCCTCACCCCGGGACTATCGACCTCCGGCGGCACTTCGGACGGCCGTTTCATTGCCGACATCTGCCGCGAAGTCGTCGAATTCGGCCCCCTCAACACGAGTATCCACAAGCTCAACGAGCACATCGCACTGGAAAACATCGAGCAACTGGCGGCGATCTACCAGAAGGCGCTGGAAAAGCTGCTGGGGTGAATAGACCCTTTTTTTGTATCCGCGAAGGGCGCGAAGAGGCGCGAAGAACATCACAGAAAGCATGGTGCCTGTTTCGAATGGCCACTGCCCGGAAGCGGATTCCCTGGGTTTTACTTCGCGCCTCTTCGCGCCCTTCGCGGACAAATCATTCGAGATTGAAATGAAACACTTCGACGATACCGAGTCCCTCATCACCGTACGCGACTGGCTGCGTTTCGCGGTGTCACGCTTCAACGAGGCGCGGCTTTTCTTCGGCCACGGCTCCGACAATGCCTTCGACGAAGCGGTCTATCTGATCCTGCACACCCTGCATCTGCCGCTCGACCGGCTCGATCCCTTTCTTGATGCCAGTCTGACGCGCGATGAATCCGAACAGGTTCAGGCCATCATCGAGCGTCGTGTCAAGGAACGTATCCCCGCGGCCTATCTCACGCACGAAGCCTGGCTGGGCGAGTACCGGTTCTATGTCGACGAGCGTGTGATCGTGCCGCGTTCCTTTATCGCCGGATTGCTGCACGAGCAACTGGCGCCATGGATCGAGGCGCCGGATGAGGTGCTCAGTACACTCGATCTGTGTACCGGTTCGGGTTGTCTCGCCATCCTGGCGGCGCTGGCTTTTCCCGATTCCCGCGTCGATGCAGTCGATTTGTCGCGGGATGCGCTGGCCGTCGCCACGCGCAACATCGCCGATTATGCGCTCACGGACCGCATCGAGGTCGTCGAATCCGATCTGTTCACGGCGCTTGAGGGGCGAACCTACGACGTCATCCTCAGCAACCCGCCCTACGTGAACGCCGAATCGGTCGCCATGCTGCCGCCGGAATACCGGGCGGAGCCATTGCTGGCGCTGGGATCGGGCGAGGATGGCCTGGATGCCACGCGGCGGATTCTGGCCGGGGCCAAAGCGCATCTCAGGCCCTGCGGCCTGCTGCTGGTGGAAATCGGCCACAATCGCGATGCGCTCGAAGCGGCCTATCCCGACCTGCCCTTCACCTGGCTTGATACCGAAGGCGGCGACCAGTTCGTGTTCATGCTGCGGCGGGAAGACCTCCCTGATCGGTAGAGCCGTATCAACGAAGGGACAGCGTGATGAGGCGGCCCATCCCGGAGGAATCTCGCGATGCCCGCTTGAATCCGCTGCCTCCACCCGCAGATAAACGGGCAAGGGCTGGCCATTCATCCGGACAACGCCAACATCGTTGCTCGCAGATTGAATCGGAATGGGTCGTGTGATGGTGATCGGAAGGGGATGTCATGGAGCAATGGGTGCAAGGCCGCGTCGTCGGCAAGACTGTGTGGACGGAGCGGCTCGTTTCGCTGCAGGTCGATGCCGGGATCGCACCGTTCGAGGCCGGCCAGTTCATCAAACTCGGTCTGGAGATCGGTGCCGAAACAGTCGGCCGGCCCTATTCCCTGGTCAATGCGCCCGGTGAACATCCCCTCGAATTCTGCTTTTCCATCGTTCCGGATGGCCCGTTGAGCGGGCGACTGGCTGCCCTGAACGCGGGAGACCCTGTCCTTGTCGCCTCGCACGCCAGCGGTTTTCTGGTCCTGGGCGAGATCACCGGCGGCCGTCACCTCTGGCTGCTCGCCACCGGCACGGGCATCGGTCCATTTCTGTCCATTCTGAAAACAGCCGAGCCCTGGCAGCGCTTCGAGCGTATCGTGCTGGTCCAGGCCGCGCGTCTGACGAGCGAGCTCATGTATCGGGACACGATCGACGGTTTGAAGGCATTGCATGCGGACCGGTTTGCTTTCGTTCCGCTTGTCAGCCGGGAATCCACCGATTTCGCCCTGCCGGGCCGGATTCCCCTCGCGATCGAAAATGGGCAACTGGAAGCCCGCGCAGGCATCGGGTTCAGCGCCGCCGACAGCCGGGTCATGCTATGCGGCAACCCGCAGATGCTGAAAGACGTACAGCAATTGCTGATCGAACGCGGTCTCAGGAAAAATCGCCGCAGCGAACCCGGAAACATCAGCGTCGAACGTTACTGGTAGGCGGCGTAACTGCGCAGGCCCATCAGGGCGGATGTTCCGGCGCCAGCGAATAGCTCAGCCGGCCGTCGACGATGCGGGCCGGCGACGTGTAAGGATGCACCGTGCTGTGCGTGGCATCGGTAATGTGGATCACTTCGATGCCGCGCACGCGCAAGGTGTCGGCGATCAATGCACGATGGCAGCGCCACCATACCGCTTCGGCGCACATCATCGCGGTGCGCCGCTGCCGGGCCAGCGCAAGCAGCGCGTCCAGGCCTTCGGCAAACGCCTCGGTCGAAAGATAGTCCGCATAGCCGCGGAACGAGGCATTGCGCCAGCCATCGTTCGGAGAATCGGGCTGCACCTGACGCCGGCCGCCGAGCTTCGGCAGCCACTGGTACATGATGCCGTGCCGCGGCAGCGTTTCGCTCAACGCATCCTGCGCGAAGTGCGGGTAGCGGCGCGAACCGGGAAAACGCCGGACATCGGCGACTGCCTCGATCCGGTATTCGGTCAGCAGACCGAGAAACGCGTCCAGCGTGCGGGTCGAGTGGCCGATCGTCCAGATCGTTTCGACCTCCGTGACACTGCGCCTGGACGGCATGGCTCAGGGGATTCGGTGCAGCGCCGCACCCTTGTGCATGGCGATGTGATCGGTCTTGTCGCTCTGAATCTCGTATTGCGGGTCTTCCGGCGTGCAGCGCCGCGTGTGTCCCTTATAGAGCGTGTCGCGCGTATGCACCCGGGTGATCCGGCCACTCACCAGACCGGCTTCCGAATTCCAGCGCACGTGGTCGCCGACCTTGAATGGATGACTCATGGAAGGCTCTCCGTCATGGGACAGAACGTGAGTCGCAGCGCCCCGATACTGTTCATCATCGTGTCAACAGCGCCCGGGCCCGCGCCACCACGTTCTCTACCGTGAAACCGTATTCGCGCAGCAGTATCTCGGCCGGGGCCGACGCGCCGAAATGTTCGATGCCCAGCATGTCGCCCCCGGCGCCGACATAGCGGCACCAGCCCTGGGACACCCCCAGTTCGACTGCCAGCCGCGCCGGCACGTCGGGCGGCAAAACCTGGTCGCGATAAGCCTGCGGCTGGGCATCGAACAATTCCCAGCTCGGCATCGATACGCAGCGCACACTGACGCCTTCGCTTTGCAGGCGCTCGGCGGCGGCCAGGATCAGCGCGACTTCGGAACCGCTGGCCATCAGGATCAACGCCGGCTTGTGATCTTCCGCATCGCTCAACACATAGGCGCCGCGACGCAGGCCGTCGGCGTCGGCATAGCGCTGGCGGTCGAGGGTGGGAACCGCCTGCCGGGTCAGCGCCAGCAACACCGGCCGATCGCGGGTTTCCACCGCCACTTTCCACGCCACCGCGGTTTCGTTGGCGTCGGCAGGGCGGATGACGGTGAGATGGGGAATGGCGCGCAAGCTGGCCAGTTGCTCCACCGGTTGATGGGTCGGTCCGTCTTCGCCGAGCGCGATGCTGTCGTGGGTGAAAACGTGCACCGCGTGCACACCCATTAACGCCGCCAGACGAATCGCCGGGCGCATGTAGTCCGAGAAGATCAGGAACGTGGCGCCGTACGGAATGAATCCCCCGTGCGCCGCGAGGCCATTGACGATGGCGCCCATCGCATGTTCGCGCACGCCGAAATGCAGGTTGCGGCCGGCATGGCTCCAGCCGCCGCTGTCGGATCCTTCGATGTTCTCGCCGACGGGCATGGCCGGATTGAAGTCGCCGAGCCCTTTCAAGGCGGTATGGGTGGAGGGATCCAGATCGGCCGAGCCGCCAAACAGTGCCGGCAGTTTCGTGGCGAACGCATTCATGATCCTGCCGCTGGCAACGCGGGTGGCCATGCCCTTTTCATCGCCAGGAAAGACCGGAATATCGGCGTCCCAGGCCGCCGGAAGCTCGCCGTTCAGGCGGTCTTGCAGTTCCCTGGCCAGTTCGGGAAATGCCCTGGCATGGTTTTCCATCCGCACATTCCATTCGGCTTCCGCCCTGGCGCCGCGATCCAGTGCCTCGCGGAAATGCGCCAGCGCCGGTTCCGGAACGAGAAACGGCGGGTCGAGCGGCCAGCCAAGCTTTTCCCTGGTTTTTTTCACATCCTCGGCGCCAAGCGGCGAGCCGTGCGCTTTGTAGCTGTCCTGCTCGGGTGAACCGAAGCCGATATGCGAGCGCACCAGAATCAGGGTCGGGCGGGACGTCTCGGCGCGGGCGGCATCCAGCGCGGCGTTGAGGGTGGCCACGTCGTTGCCGTCGGTCACGGTGATGGTCTGCCAGCCATAGGCTGTGAAGCGCTTGGCGCGCACTTCGGAAAAAGTGAGGTCGATTCCGCCCGCCAGGGTGACGTGGTTATCGTCGTACAGACAGATCAGCTTGCCCAGCTTGAGATGGCCGGCCAGCGAGGCGGCCTCGGAGGCGACGCCTTCCATCAGGTCGCCGTCGCTGACGATGGCCCAGGTATGGTGATCGATCACCGTGTGGCCGTCACGGTTATAACGCGCAGCCAGATTCGCTTCGCCGATCGCCATGCCGACTGCATTCGCCAGCCCTTGTCCGAGCGGGCCGGTGGTCACTTCAACGCCAGGCGTGTGGCCGCGCTCGGGATGTCCCGGCGTCTTGCTTCCCCATTGGCGAAACTGCCGGATGTCATCCAGGGAGAGGTTGTAGCCAGTCAGATACAGCAGGCTGTAGAGGAGCGCGGAGCCGTGCCCGGCCGACAGGACGAAGCGGTCGCGATCAGGCCAGTGCGGGTTGGCCGGATGATGCTTGAGCTGGCGTGTCCACAACGCGTAGGCCAGCGGTGCGGCGCCGAGCGGCAAGCCCGGGTGCCCGCTGTTGGCGTGCTGTACCATGTCCAGCGACAGAAAACGCAGGGTATTGATGCATAGCTCGTCGTGTTGGTCGGACATGCGGATTCCTTCATTCAGTCTAAGGATGACATCGTCGTCGTGACGGAAGCATTCAGGTGTTCCAGTCTGCCTTGCAGACGTTCTCTTCACGCAAGTGTCCTGCCCGGCCCTGATATGAATTGGCGGGATGAGGTCAGGTTGCTTCAGTCCATGCCAGATTTAGCATGGAAGGTGAAGCCCGCGCAAGTTTTAATGTATCCAGAATACCGGATATCAGGGTTCGTGCCCGAAGGTTCGGTCAGGCGCGCCGCACATGGCTTTCGTTCAGCTTGCCGATGCTCTGCACCCCACAGTGCAGCACGGTGTTGACCAGCTCACGGTTCATGAATTCCATGACGCCGTTCACGCCCCCCGCGCCGCCGACTGCCAGGCCATACATCAGGGGCCGGCCGATGGCGACGGCATTGGCGCCCAGCGCCAAGGCTTTCACAATGTCGGTGCCGCGGCGTATGCCGCTATCCATGATGACGGGCACGTCGCCCTGCAAGGCCTGGGCGATTTCCGGCAAGACCGTGATGGCCGCAGGCGTGCCATCCAGCGCACGTCCGCCGTGGTTCGACACCTGAATGGCGGCAGCCCCCGCCTTGACGGCCGCGACGGCATCCTCGGCACGCGTGACACCCTTGACGATCACGGGCAATCCGGTTGTCGTGGCGATGAACTCCAGATCCTTCCAGGTCAGATTGGTTTTGAAGGCGTTGGGATTACCGGTGGGAAAGTTGCCGTAAGGCAGCCAGGGCCGGGGGTTGCCCAAACGCATGTACTCATCGGATGAACCTTGCCCGATGGCATCGATGGTGAGGATGATGGCCTTGTAGCCGGCATCGCGCGCCCGAACGAGCACTTCCCTGGACTCTCCTGCGTCCACTGTCAGGTACATCTGGAACCACTTCGGCCCCGTGGTGGCCTTGGCGATATCCTCCATGCTGCGCGTGGACGCGCTGGAGACGGCCAGCAAGGCGCCGGAGCGTGCAGCGCCTTCCGCCGTGGCGACTTCGCCTGCGGGGTGATGCAGGCCGTGGCTGCCGAAGGGCGTCACGAGCACGGGATGAGGGAGTTTCGCGCCCAGCAGGGTGACGGAGGTATCGATCTTGTTACGCACAATGCCCTGCATGCGGTGCGGCGTGAAGACGTAGTCGCCGAAAGCCCGCCGGTTTTCACGCAAGGTCCACTGGTCGCCGGAGCCATGGGAGACGAAGACATAGACGCCATTGCTGTACTTCAGCCTGGCTTCTTCTTCAAGCAGATCGATGTTGAAGACCCGGATGTCCTTGTTGATGCCCTTGCGCTCGATCATCAGCGATTCCGTGCCCGCTTCTTCCGCTACCTGGGCACGTGCCAGACCGGAGGCCGCAAGCGTCGCGGCGGCGAAGCCCGCTCCCGCCAGCCGGAATATGTCGCGGCGAGTCTGATTCGCAGGTTCAAGGACTGCGATGGGTACGGTCTGGTTTGTGGTATCACTCATTGTGTGGCTCCTTGGAGCAGCTCTGCTGGACTGCCAGAGCCTGGGGGGATCAAGGCACGGCTTGATCGGGTCAAGCACAGAATCGAATCAATGCCGTATCAAGCGGTTGGGCAGCGTAATGTCGGGGCCTGTCCGGTTTTTTGTGTCAACGGGGGTTCATTCACAGCCGAGGCAGGCGCGCCTCGTACTGGATGGTAAATCGGTTCAGCGCGGCTTTCCAGCCCCGGATGGAACACGCAGCCAATCACCCGACGATTGGCGTTCACACATGACGATGGCACCCTGTTCCCGGGCATTGATATCCTCGCTTTCCCGGGCCGGGCGCGGGCGCTGGATTTGCTACAGTGCATGCATGAAATCGCAGCCAGGGCAGGTCGTGCATGCGCCGCGGCGGCGTCACGGGCTGCACAGGCCGTCTTTCGGTGTTCGTTATAATGCGCCCTTTACGCAGCAATGGAGGTATGACCCATGCAGCAGCAACTTGATGTGTTCGTTTCGTCCCTGACGTCTTTCTGGATGCAACTGGCCGCGTTTGTCCCGCAGTTGCTGGCGGCCCTGCTGCTGCTGTTCATCGGCTGGCTGTTCGCGAATCTGGTCCGCACCGGCGTCACCAAGCTGCTCGATGTGCTGCATTTCGACAGCCTGGCCGACAAAACCGGCATAGAAGCCTTCCTCAAGCAGGGCAATCTCGAACTCAGCCTGTCGCGGCTGCTGGCCAAGCTGGCCTATTGGGTCGTCATCCTTATCGTCATCGTCACCGTGGCCAACAGCCTCGGGCTGCACATCGTGGCCGACCTGTTCAACAAGATCGTGCTCTACATTCCCAACATCATCGTCGCCATCCTGGTGCTGGTGTTCGGCGTGCTGGTGGCGCGTTTCATCAATCGCATGGTATTTGCCTACCTCAACAATATCGGTGTGCAGGGCGCACTCACCATCAGCACGCTGTCGGAATACGCTGTGATCATTTTCGTGGTGTTTCTGGCGCTCGAACAGTTGCAGATCGGCACCAGCCTGCTCACCGCGGCCTTCCAGATCGGCTTCGGCGCCATCGGCCTGGCCTTTGCGCTGGCGTTCGGCCTCGGCGGCCGCGAATGGGCGGCCGGCGTGATCAAAAAGATGACCGAGAAATAAGCCTGCAGCCCGTCCGCATTGCAGCCGGCACGCGTCCGGAGTGTCTTTGTCAGCCGCTTTGCCGGAGTCCGGTTCATGCGGGGGACTTGATATATATCGTGGAAGATCGATGATGGATATAACACCGTTCGACGCCTGTTTCTCAACCCTGCCAGACATGACGCCATGACCAGCCCTGAAAATTCCCTGACTCCAGAACAGATCACACACTTCGCGCGGCGGATCGACGCACGCAAGAATCTCTTGCTCGATGAAATCCGGCAGGTGCTCGCGCGCTCCAGCAATGAGCACTACGCCGATCTCCTGGGCGGAGCGGGTGACTCCGGCGATGCGGCGGCGGCGTCGCTGCTGCGTGACATCACCGAGGCCGAGATCATCCGCGACGTGGGAGAGGTGCGCGACATCGTTGCGGCAGAGCAGCGCCTCGCAGCCGGAGAATATGGCGTGTGCATCGACTGCGGATCCGCCATCCGCTACAAGCGGCTGGATGCGTATCCGACCGCCAAGCGCTGTCTCGCGTGTCAGGAACGCCGCGAAAAATTGCAGGCGCCGTCGCCCTACACGGGCCGCTGACGCCCTGTACAGGGTTGCGCGTGACGCCGCTCAACGCACGCGCGGCTTGCGGGTATGCCTGTCCGCTACCCCGCGCGTCTGCCGTCGCGGTCCGGCTGCCATGCCCGCCCACTCCAGCACCCGCGCGACCAGATCATCGTCGAGCTCGGTCTTCTGCCCGCGGCGCAATTGCGGCGGCAGCGCGATCGGGCCGAAACGGATCCGGGTGAGGCGCGACACCGTCAGGCCGAAGTGTTCGAACAGCCGCCGCACTTCGCGCTTGCGGCCTTCCTTGATGACGACGCGATACCAGCGGTTGGCGCCCTCGCCGCCCGCGGCAAAGCAGCTTTGCAGTTGTGCGGGGCCGTCGTAGAGTTCCACCCCGGTCAGTAACTGCGCAATCATGTCTTCGCTCAGTTCGCCCAGCACCCGCACCGCGTATTCGCGCTCGACCTCGAAGCGCGGGTGCATCAGCTGGTTGGCGAGTTCGCCCGACGTGGTGAAGATCATCAGGCCGTCGGTGTTGTAGTCGAGCCGGCCGATGGAGATCCATTTGGCACCGCGCAGTTTTGGCAGCGCGTCGAACACGGTGGCACGTCCCTTGGGGTCGTCGCGGGTAACGATCTCGCCTTCCGACTTGTGGTAGATCAGGATGCGGGTGCGCTTTTCATCGAAGCGCAGGTAGACGCGGCGGCCGCTGACCTTGACGACGTCGCGCGGACCGACCTTGCTGCCGATCGTCGCGGTCTCGCCGTTGACCTGCACACGCCCCTCGGCGATCCATTCCTCCATTTCGCGGCGCGAGCCCAGACCGGCCGAGGCCAGCGCCTTCTGCAGACGTTCGCTCGCGGCTTCCGGCGCGGTGGCCTGCTGCAGACGTGCAGCCGCGCGCCCCTTGGCAGCGGTCGGCGAACGGCGAATGGGAGATGCGGGGTGGACCATATTCAGGGAATCTCGGTGGTGATGTCGTCCGCGACAGGGCTGACAGATACGGTACTGGCATGGGCAATCTCGATGACCGCGCCAAATATCCCGGGCCCCTCATTGTCCAGCAATTCCGGAATCAATGCGGTTTCATCGGGGGTGACAAGAGTGCCGAGTTCTTCCAGCGACGGCAGTTCGGACAGCGTGCGCAGCCCGAGATCGCTGAGGAAATGCCCGGTGGTGCCGAACAGCGCCGGGCGGCCGGGCACGTCGCGGTGGCCGATGGCCTCGATCCAGCCGCGCTCCTCCAACGTCTTGATGATGGTGGGATTGACCGACACACCGCGGATATCTTCGATGTCGCCGCGCGTCGCGGGCTGGCGGTAGGCGATGATGGCGAGCGTTTCCAGCACGGCGCGCGAATAGCGCGGCGGCTTTTCGTTCTTCAGCCGGCTGAGCCAGGGCTGCATCCCGGCGCGCGTCTGGAAGCGCCAGCCGTCCGCCACCTGCACCAGTTCGACGCCACGGCCGTGCCAGTGCGCGCGCAGCTCATCGAGCGCGCGGCGCAGCGTATCGTTCGACAGATCCTGTTCGAACATGCGCTTGAGATCAGTCAGCGACAGCGGCTCGACCGCCGCCAGCAGGGCCGCTTCCAGAATGATCTTCAGATCGTCGGGATAGTCATGCGGTTGCAGCGTCATGGAGCTTCACGTAGATGGGGGCAAACGGCTCGGCCTGGGCCACGTCGAGCAAGGTTTCCTTGGTCAGTTCGAGCACCGCCAGAAAGGTAACCACGAGTTCATGCACAGTCGAAGCATCCGGAAACAAGTCATTGAATTCCATGAACTCTCCAGGCGTCAGCCGCTTCAGAATTCGACTCATGTGCTCGCGGATCGACAGCTCCTGGCGGCCGATGCGGTGGTGAGTGCGGTTCTTCGCGCGCGACAGGATCGCCAGCCAGGCCGCGGCCAGTTCTTCCGGATGCAGGCTCGGCAGGCGTTGGGAGGCGGCCGGTAAAAACACGCTGACCGTATCGAAATCGCGTCCCGCCTGCGGTAGCGCATCGAGATGCTGGCCGGCGAGCTTCATCTGCTCGTATTCCAGCAGGCGGCGCACCAGTTCGGCGCGCGGATCCTCGCCCTCGCCCGCTTCCTCGGCCTGTTCGCGGCGCGGCAGCAGCATGCGCGACTTGATGTCGATCAGCATCGCCGCCATCAACAGGTATTCCGCCGCCAGTTCCAGCCGGGTGGCGCGCGCCGCCTCGACGTAGGCCATGTACTGCCGGGTCAGCGCGGCCATCGGGATGTCGAGCACGTCGAGGTTCTGGCGGCGGATCAGATACAGCAGCAGGTCGAGCGGACCCTCGAAGGCGTCGAGAAAGACTTCCAGGGCGTCGGGCGGAATGTAGAGATCCTGCGGCAACTCGGTCAGCGGCTCGCCGCGCACCTTGATGACGGCTGCGGCGGGCACGGCTTCCGGAGCGGGATCGAGGAGCGCGGCGTCGGTCATGGACGGCATTTTAACCGAGGACCCTGCCCGCTCCAGGGAATTTGAGCACGGTTCCCGGTTAAATAAGCGGTCAGCTCGCCGGGCTTGCATTTTACCGAACGGTCAACTAGTATCCGTCTCATGAACACTGCAACCGATACCCGCTCCCGCATCATCGCCGCCGCCAAGCCGCGTTTCCATTCGCGCAGCTACGCCAACGTCGGCATCCAGGAAATCTGCGAAAACGCCGGCGTGCAGAAAGGCAGCTTCTACCATTTCTTCCCGTCCAAGCGCGACCTGGTGCTGGCGGTGATCGACGAGTTCGCCGACGAATGGGCCAACGGTTTTGTCGCCGAGGCTTTCGACCCCGCGCTGCCGCCGATGGAGCGCATCGACTATCTGGTCGACGCCGCCTACTTCTGGCAGCGCTCGATCAAGCAGATGCACGGCCGTGTGCTGGGCTGTATTTTCGGCAATCTGACGCTGGAGGTCAGCACTCAGGACGACATCCTGCGCGCCAAACTGCAGGCGATCTTTTCGCACGCCAAGTCGCGCTTCAAGGAAACGCTGGAACAAGCCGTCGCCGCCGGCACCCTCGCCCCCCTCGATACAGATCTCACCGCCGAAGCCATGCTCGCCTACCACGAAGGCGTGATCCTGCTGGCCAAGTCGCAGAACGACCCCGAGCTGATTTACCGCCTCGGCCCCGCGATCAAGACGCTGCGCGTCGAAACGGGGGCCTGAGACCATGCACGCCAGCCGGGATTTTTTTCGCCCAAGCCTTAACCGACCGGTCTAGCGACGTGTCGGCGCTTTGACCGATCACCACTTTGCTGTTCAGCCTTTTCACCCGGCAATTTTTTTGCCGATTTTCTTGACCGGATGGTCATCTATAGAGGAGGTTTCACCATGAGCACGAACGCCACGCAAACCCTGGACACCCGCGGCATGAACTGCCCGCTGCCGATCCTGCACACCAAGAAGGCCCTGGCCAAACTCACCCAAGGCGAGACCCTCGCCGTCACCGCCACCGATCCCGGTTCGCTGAAGGACATGCAGGCCTTCTGCAAGCAGACCGGCCACGAACTGGTTTCGTCGAGCGCGAACCAGGGTGAGTTCGAATTCCTCATCCGCAAGTCATAAGGAGGTCATCATCCGAGTCGTCTCGTGACCGGGTCGCGCCGACACGCTCGGCCCGGTCACGGCACTATCGCTACGCCTTGTTTCTCGCGCTTCGCGATTTTCGAGGGCCGCAGCAACGACTCCGATCGCATTACATACAAGATGCAAACCCGCTCGCCGTCGTAACGGTAGAACACCCGGCACGGCGGCTCGATAATCTGCCGGTAGCGCGAGCGTTTCAGTTCGGGCGGGCGGTTGCCGCTTTCGGGGTATGACTGCAAATACTCGATATGCTCGAACACCCGCTTGACCAAGGCTGATGCCGCATCGGGTTTGTCGAGCGCAATGTAATCGGCGATGGCGTCCAGATCGGCGAGCGCCGGCTCGGTCCAGATTACTTCAGCCATCGACCCATGCGGGATTTGGCCTCGGCATGCGTCACCACCCTGCCCTCGGCCACCGCCATTTCGCCGCGCGCGATGCCTTCCAGCACCGCCATGCGCTGTTGCAGCAGTTCGAAGGTTTCGACGTCCACCAGGTACGCGCTTGGCAGCCCGTGCTGGGTGATCAGAATCGGCTGCTTGTCCCGCTCGATATCCGCGAGGAGTTCGGTCGCCTGGCGTTTAAGGGTGGTGACGAGTTCGGTGCGCATGAGTGGCACTATAGTGGCACTCATGGCGTGGGGCAAGATCAAGATATAGTGAAGCTGGCCCATTATCACAGCCAGTTCAAGCGGCGGGGGATCGAGTAGATCAACTTCGGGCATGGGTGGCATTTTGCTCCGAGAACAGGGGTGGCCCTCACACGGCAGAATGTTTATACTCCGTTTAAACATTCTTCAAGGGTACCGACATGGCCGAGGTCTATCTGGACATCAAGCAATGGGGCAACAACCTGGGCGTGCGACTCCCGGCCGCCGTGGCACGCGCCGCGCATCTGCGCGCCGACCAGCGCGTGCGAGTATCCGTCGAAGACGGACTGATCGTGATCCACCCCGCTGACGGATCGGTCCTCACGCTGGAACAACGGCTGGCGCAATACGACCCCGAGCGGCACGGCGGTGAAGTCATGGCCGACGCCCCCGTCGGGGCCGAGAAGTGGTAGCCGCATCGAAATCCACCCCATGGACGCCTGATCGGCAGGAAGTCATCTGGATTAACTGCAATCCCCAGGCCGGGCGGGAGATGCGCGACATCCACCCGTTTCTGGTGCTCTCGCCCCGCAATTTCAACGCGCGCACCTCGCTGGTGATCGGCTTGCCGATGACCACGGCCGATTACAACGTCGACAACCCGTTTGCCGTGGCAGCCGGTGCGGCCAAGGGGCGCGGCAAAGCCGGCAAGACGAGCTACGTGCTCTGCCACCAGCCCAAATCCTTCGACTGGCGCACGCGCAGCGCCAAGGCGCACCCGCTGGGTAAATTGCCGGATTCGGTCTTTGCGGAGGTGTGCAAACGTTTGAACCAGATCGTCCGGCTAGCTTGAGTCGCTATGCAGACAAGTTTGTGAAGCTGAACTGTCCCTTTGAATGCAGAACTCCGTAATAACCAATGGCCGAAATCACTTCGTCAGTTCCTGGAGTGTCTCCCTTCTTGTGAGAAAGAACAGTACACATAGCATTGCATTTCTCACCCAAACACCCCCTCCGCCACATCCTGATACCGCTTCGCGAAATGCACCGTTAGCCCGGTGCAGATGTGGTCGGGCAGCTTATCGAAATCGCGGCGGTGGGCTTCGGGCAGGGTGAGCTCGTGGATGCCGATGCGGAACAACGGGGAACAGACCACCCGACCGGCGTTACTCAACATTGCACTTCATCCTTGAATCCACCTCCTTTTTCGCCCTCATGACTCAAGCATCTGGAAAAGCTGCTCGCCTGTAATGATCGGGCAGTGAATCCGGCCATCAAGGCTCAGTAAATCCCGATCCCCACTGACGAGATAGTCGGCTTGGCCCGTGACGGCAAGCTGCAGGAAAGGCTGATCGCAAGGATCGCGACATTCGGGCATGGGGGGCGGTGGATTGGGGATGTGTACGGTGACACACCAGGGCAGATAGTCCGCCAGCAATTCCTGCCGGGCCGCTTCGTCGAGTTTGAACTTGGGGTAAGCCAGCACCCGAATCAGTTCGGTGGTCGTGATCTTTGATACGAGTGGCACGCACTGCCGGACCTGCCATGCACGACGCAGCGCGGCCAGCCGGCCGTTGGCGAACACCAGGGTCGAGAGCACCAGATTGGTATCGATGACCACCCGGGGCAGGCGGCTCATTTCTTTCGCTTGCCCGTCGACTGGCGCGCCCAGTCGACCGCATCGGCGATATCCTGTTCGGTCAGATCGAGCTCGGCAAGTTTGGTCCGCACGGCATCGGCGCGCTGAATGCGCACTGGGGTGAGGATGATCTGACCGTCGCGGGTCTGGACGTCGAAGTACTCGACCTCGCCCAGGGCGTTGGTCACCTGCTTGGGCAGAGTAAGCTGGTTTTTGGCGGTGATCTTGGCAAGCATGGCGCCCTCGCCGGATAAGTAAGGAATCCTTACATTAGCTGCGAACCGGGGAAATGACAAGCTGCGCTACCCACGGATGACACTCGACCATTCTCCCGCTTAAGGAATTTACCCAAACACCACCTCCGCCACATCCTGATACCGCTTCGCGAAATGCACCGTCATGCCCGCGCGGATGTGCTCGGGCAGCTTGTCGAAGTCGCGCCGGTTGGCTTCGGGCAGGATGAGCTCGTGGATGCCGATGCGGCGCGCGGCGATGACTTTTTCGCGGATGCCACCGACCGGCAGGACCTGGCCGGTGAGGGTGAGTTCGCCGGTCATGGCGAGCGGGCGCGGAATCTTCCTGTTCTTCGCCAGCGACAAGAGCGCCGTGGCCATGGTGACGCCGGCGCTGGGCCCGTCCTTCGGGGTGGCGCCTTCCGGCACGTGGAGATGGACGAAGCTCTTGTCGAAAAAGGTCTGGTCGGCGCCGTAGGCCTTGAGGTGCGAGGCGACGTAGCTGTAGGCGATCTCGGCGGATTCCTTCATCACCTCGCCGAGCTTGCCGGTGAGCTTGAAGCCGCGGTTGAGGGTGTGCACGCGCGTGGCCTCGACCGGCAGCGTGGCGCCGCCCATCGCGGTCCACGCGAGGCCGGTGACGACGCCGACGCCGGTAATGGGCTTTTCCTTGGTGAACACCGGCTTGTCGAGATAGGTCTCGATTTCCCTGGTGCCGATCCTGATCGGCGTCTGCGCCCCGCCGAGGATCTTGACCACGGCCTTTCTGGCCACCCGCCCCAGCTGCTTTTCCAGGTTGCGCACGCCGGCCTCGCGGGCGTAGCCCTCGATGACGTGACGGATCGCGCCTTCGCTGATGACGAGCTGGCTCTTCTTCAGACCGGCGCGCTCCAGCACGCGCGGCCACAGATGGTGCTTCGCGATGGTGAGTTTTTCCTCGGTGATGTAGCCCGACAGGCGGATGACCTCCATGCGGTCGAGCAGCGCCGAGGGGATGGAGAAATCGTTGGCGGTGCAGATGAACAGCGCCTTGGATAAATCGAAACGCACGTCGAGATAGTGGTCGAGGAAATCGGCGTTCTGCTCGGGGTCGAGCACTTCCAGCAGCGCCGACGCGGGATCGCCCTGATAACTGGCGCCGATCTTGTCGATCTCATCCAGCATGATCACCGGGTTGGCCGAGCCGACCTCCTTCAGCGCCTGCACGAACTTGCCCGGCATGGCGCCGATGTAGGTGCGACGGTGGCCCTTGATCTCGGCCTCGTCGCGCATGCCGCCGACCGAAAAGCGGAAGAACTTGCGCCCCAGCGCCTCGGCCACCGATTTGCCGATCGAGGTCTTGCCGACGCCGGGCGGGCCGATCAGCAGCAGGATCGAGCCGGCCATCTCGCCCTTCATCGCGCCGACGGCGAGGAATTCGATGATGCGGTCCTTGACGTCCTCCAGACCGTCGTGGTCGCGGTCGAGAATGCTGCGCGCGCGTTCGAGGTCGATCTTGTCCTGGGTATGCACGCCCCACGGCAGCACGGTCAGCCAGTCGAGGTAATTGCGGGTGACGGTGTATTCGGGCGAGCCGGTCTCCAGCAGCGACAGCTTGTGCATTTCCTCGTCGATGCGTTTTTTCGCCTGCTCCGGCACGACGAGCTGGGCGAGGCGTTCGTTGAAGCTGTCGAGCTCGGCGGTCTTGTCGTCCTTGGCGATGCCCAGTTCCTTCTGGATCGCCTTGAGCTGCTGGCGCAGGAAGAATTCGCGCTGCTGCTCGCTCATCTTCTCGTCGACCTTTTCGCGGATATCCGACTGCAGACGCGCGACGTCGAGCTCCTTCTTCAGCAGCACCAGCACCTTTTCCATGCGCTTTTTCAGCCCGAATGATTCCAGCACGTCCTGCAGTTCCTGCTTGGACGCGGTGGTGAGGCTGGCGGCGAAATCGGTCAGCAGGGACGGCTCGTTGGGACCGAAGCGGTTGAGGAAGAACTTCAGTTCCTCGGAATACAGCGGATTGAGCGGCAGCAGTTCCTTGATCATATTGATGATGGCGATGGAATAGGCGCGGATTTCCTCGGATTCCGGTTTTCCGATCTCGTTCGGGTAGTCGACCCGAACCTTGTACGGCGGTGTCGTGGACAACCATTCCACGATACGGAAGCGGCGCGAGCCCTCGGCAATGAACTGCATTTTTCCATCGGAGCGAACCGGGTGATGAATGCGCACCACGGTGCCCACACTATGGAAATCGGCCCGCACCACCTCGTCGCTGTTGTCGGGTTTGACCACCACCAGCCCTACCATGTGATGCGGGCTCTCGCCGATGGCTTCGACCGTCGATAGCCAGGGCGCCTCGTTCATCAGCAAGGGCAGGGTTTGCGCCGGGAAAAACGGTTTTTCGGTCAGCGGCAGCAGATAAAGCTCGGCCGGCAGCACCGGCGCGGCCGGCAGCTGGCGTTCATCGGGGAGGACTTCACCTTCGAGCGTGTCGTTGGGCATGGTCTGATCTTCTCAATCCTGAAAGCAGAACTGGAAGTATCGGGCCTGTCCGTGCGTTTTCAAGGTCGGAGCGGGGTTGCAGGGACCGGAATTTCCTCGACCGTGTCGGGCATGCCCGACAGGATCATCAATTCGACCCGCCGGTTGCGGGCGCGCCCCTCTGCCGTGTCGTTGGGCGCGATCGGCTGGCTGGCCTCGCGTCCGATGGCGGACAGCCGGGCCGGTGCGATGCCGTTTTCGGCCAGCAGGCGCACCACGCTGGTCGCGCGAACCGCCGACAATTCCCAGTTGGACGCGAAAGTCGAGTTGCTGATCGGCACGTTGTCGGTATGGCCGGTGACTTCCAGATTGAACGGCTCGTTTTTCAGGCGTTCCGCCACGGCACGCAGTACCGTCAGCGATTGCGGCTCGAGTTCGGCCCGACCGGGCTGAAACAGCACATTCGCATTGATTTCGATGCTGACGCCGCGCCGGCTTTGCGTCACCCGCACCTTGCCCTCCCTGACCAGCGGCGCCATGACATCGAGCAGATTGCTGGCCACCTTGGTCATGTGTTCCTGTTCCTCGATCGCCTGTTGCTGTTTCAGCGTGCGTTGCCGGACTTCAGGCGGCAGCGTGACCGTGGGCAGTTGCGGGACCGGCGTCTCGCTTGACGGCGCCCTGCCGAAGGCATCGCCGAGCGAACTGGCCAGAATGCGGTATTTGTTTTCGTTGACGGCCGAGACGGCGTACATCACCACAAAGAACGCGAACAGCAGCGTGATGAAATCGGCATACGAAATCAGCCAGCGATCGTGGTTCTCATGGTCATAGGCGATGCGCCGCCGTCTGCGCATCAGAGATAGCCTTTCAGACGGGCCTCGATCAGACGCGGGTTGTCGCCCTGGGCGATGCCCATGAGGCCGTCGCAGACGATCTCCCGCTCGCTCACCCGGCGCGCGATGGTGAACTTGATCTTGTTGGCGATCGGCAGGAACACCAGGTTGGCAAGGCCGACGCCATAGATGGTCGCGACAAAGGCGACCGCGATACCCGCACCCAGTTTGCTCGGGTCGGACAGATTCTCCATCACGTGGATCAGGCCGATCACCGCACCCAGAATGCCCAGCGTGGGCGCGTAGCCGCCTGCCGCCTCCCACACGCGTGCGGCCTGGCGTTCCGCAGTTTCGAAGCCGACGATCTGCACATCGAGCACGTCGCGCAGCCTGGCCGCGTCGGCGCCATCGATCAATAGTTGCAACCCTGACTTCTGGAACGGGTCGCGTGTCGTGTTGAGATGTTTTTCGAGCGCCAGCATGCCTTCCTGGCGCGCGGTATGCGACCACTGGACGACGCGGCGGATGAGTGAGGCGCCTTCCGGTTCGGGGGGACGGAACGCCCACTTCAGCATGCGCAGCCCCTTCATGAACACCGGCAGCGGATAGTGCAGCAGCACGGCGGCCAGGGTGCCGCCCACCACGATAACGAATGCGGCCGGCTGCATGAACAGGCCGACATGGCCGCCTTCCATTGCCTGGCCGCCGAGGACGGCAGCCGCCGCCAGCCCGAGCCCGATCAGGCTGCCACGATCCATGCATCTTCCTTGAGTTTGGCGCGCAGCCGCGCGATGGCCTGGCCGTGCAGCTGGCAGATGCGGGATTCGCTGACCCCGAAGATCTCGCTGATTTCACGCAGGTTGAGCTCCTGTTCGTAATACAGCGACATCAGCAACTGCTCGCGCTCGGGCAGGTTTTCGATGCCGGCGATGATGCAGGCACGCAGGTTGGCGTCGAGAAGCTGCGGCAGCGGCATGCTGGCATCGTCCGCGGACTGTTTGTCGAGGAAGGAATCGTCCTCGCCCGTTTCGCCGAAATCCTCGAAGTACAGGAGCTGATGTCCACGCGCGTCGCCGAGCATGGCCTGGTATTCGGCCAGCGGGATTTTCATGGCATCCGAAATCTCGGTTTCGCTGGGTTGCCGGCCGAGCTTGTGCTGCAGCATGTTGATCGCCTGCTCGATCTTGCGCATCGACTGGCGCGCGCTGCGCGGCATCCAGTCGGACTGGCGCAATTCGTCGATCATCGAGCCGCGGATACGCTGGATGGCATAGCCTTCGAATTGCGCACTCTGCGCCTCATCGTAGCGACTGATCGCATCGAGCAGGCCGATCATGCCGGCCTGCACCAGATCGTCCTCTTCGACGCTGGGCGGCAGCCGCCCCATCATGTGATGCGCCAGACGCTTCACCATGGGCATGTATTGCGCCAGCAGGTCGTTTTTCTCGCTCTTCTCGCTTTTACCGGTTGCGGTATACATCCCTATCTCCTGCAGGCTTCCACCAGACGACCGCCCTCGATCACGCGCTGCATGAAGCCGCCGACGCTGCCCAGACTGGCGGGCTGCGGCCAGCGCAGCAGGCCGTCGGCCAGTTTGCGGAAGTGCGAGGTCGATTGCGCGACCGGGAACGCCTCCACCACCGAGGTGCGCAGATGGCCGGCGTGCGTCAGACGCTCATCGAGCGGAATGTAGCCCAGATAATCAACCGACACGCCCAGATACTGCTCGGCCGTGCGGGAAAAATTGCCGGCGACGGCCTGCGCCTGTGCAGGCGACTCGATGCGGTTGAGCAGCAGCCGGAACTGACGCTTGCCGAAATTCTGCGCCAGCCGCTTCACCAGCGTGTAGGCCTGGGTGATCGCCGTATTGCCGGGCGGCAGCACCACCATGATCTCGGAGGCGGCGAGGCCCAGCGGCAGGGCGTCCGGGTCGGTCGCCTCCTCCATGTCCACCAGCACGACGTCGACGCCGCACTGCAGGCGGTTGAAGCTCTGCGCCAGCCGTTCCTGGTCGCGTCCGGACAGTTTCCCCAGCCGCTTGAAGCCTCCGCCGATCGGCAGCACCTGCACATTCTCGGGACCGGCGAGGATCAAGGCATCCAGTGCGCAATGCCCGGCCAGCACGTCCGCCACGTCGTGGCGCGGCGTCAGTCCGAGCGCGGCGCACGCGCCGCGCCCATGCCGATCCTGATCGACGATGAGGACGTCGCGCCCGGAACGTGCCAGCGCCACGGCCAGATTGGCCGTCGCGGCGGTCTTGCCCGCGCCCGGCTGTCCCGACATCACGGTGATGACCTGGAATCCGGTCTGGCCCAGCAGGCGGCGCAGTCCGGCGGCCTGGTCGCTGACGAATTTATCCAAGGGCCACCGCGCTTTCACGTTGAATGGATTGAACGCCGCTCATGGCGAAGGCCAGTTCGCTGTCGTCCAGTTGCCAGGGCGAGGACAGCGTGCGCGTCTTGAAGGCGCGGTGAATGAGGTACTGGCGATTGGCCAGATGCAGATCTTCGGGCACGCGCTGGCCGGTCGCCAGGTAGTGCACGTTCAGTTCGTGGCGGATCGCGCAGTCGAGCGCCGGGCCGAGGCTGGCCGCCTCGTCGACCTTGGACAGGATGCAGCCGTCCAGACCGCGTGTCTGATACGCCTGCACCACTTCGTTCAGGGTGTCGCCGTGGCTGGTGGCGTTCAGCAACAATAATCTTTTGATCTGCTTGCCGGCCTGAAAGAGCATCTCGACCTGTTCGGCGACGGCCTGGTCGCGCTGGCTCATGCCGACGGTGTCGATCAGCACGGTGTGCTTGCTGCGCAGTTCGGACAGCGCCAGCCGCAGGTCGGCGGCGTCACGCACCGCATGCACGGTCACGCCGAGAATCTTGCCGTAGATGCGCAGTTGCTCGTGGCCGCCGATCCGGTAGCTGTCGGTGGTCAAGAGCGCCAGCTTGTCGGCGCCGTGACGCACCACGAAGCGCGCCGCCAGCTTGGCGGTAGTGGTGGTCTTGCCGGCGCCGGTGGGGCCCATCAGGGCGAACACGCCGCCGCCGTCGAGCATGTCGGTTTCGCTCTGCATCACGTTCAGGCGCTTCATCAGGGTGTTACGCATCCAGACCTGCGCCTGTTCGGCGTCGCCCTTGGGCAGGGTTTCGAGCATCTCGCGCGCCAGGGTGGCGGAAAAGCCGGCCGCCAGCATGTCGCGCATGACGGAAGCGCCGGCCGGATCGCGGCCCGGCAGGTCGCGCCAGGCCAGATCCGCCAACTGGCTTTCCAGCCGGGCCTGCATCGCCTTGATTTCGCCCCGGAGTTCACCCACCACGCTTTGCGCCAACTGGGCGCTGTCCTCGGTCGGCACGGCCACCCGCTCGATCAGGCGGCGCTTGATGGTGACTTCCGGCTCCGGCTCCGTTTCGGGCGGCATTTCCCGCATCGTCGCGCGATGAGACAGCGACACGACGGGCTCATCCACCACGGGCGGCGCCATCGCGGCGATGTCTTCCGCCGGCAGGGCCAGCACTTCCACGCCGCCCTCGACCGCACGATTGGAAAGGATGACCGCATCGGGTCCGAGCGCGTCGCGCAACTGGCGCATGGCCTCACGGGATGTTCTGGCGACGATACGTTTGACGTTCATGCTGCTCCTCCTACCAGGGAAGTCACTTTGATCTGTTTGCCTTCAGGCACTTCGGCGTGCGAAAGCACCTTGAGTTGCGGCACCGCGCGCCGCAGGAAACGTGCAAGAAGCGGACGCAGCACGGCCGGCGTCAGCAATACGGGGGGATGGCCGAGCGCCTCCTGACGCTGGGTCGAAACCTGCGCCCGCTCCAGCAGGGTGTCGGCCAGGCCCGGCTCCATGCCGGCGGAATCATGGCCGGCCTGCAGCGTCTGCAGCAGCAGGCGCTCCAGGCTCTGATCGAGGGCGATCACGGGCAGTTCGCTGGATGCGCCGTAGATCTGCTGGACGATCGAGCGGCCCAGTGCCACCCGCACCAGCGAAGTGAGCTCGTGCGGGTCCTGCACGCGGGCGGCGTGCTCCAGCAACGTATCGATGATGGTGCGCATGTCGCGAATGGCCACGCCTTCCGTCAACAGGTTCTGCAGCACCTTCTGCACGGTGGACAGCGTCAGCATCTTCGGCACCAGGTCTTCCACCAGCTTGGGCGCGCTCTTGCCCAGATGATCGAGCAGCGCCTGGGCCTCCTGGCGCCCCAGCAACTCGGCGGCATGCAGCGTCACCAGATGGTTCAGGTGCGTGGCGACCACGGTGCCGGGGTCGACCACGGTATAGCCCATCGCCTGAGCCTGCTCGCGCAGTTCGGATTCGATCCACACGGCGGGCAGGCCAAAAGCCGGATCCTGCGTGGCGACGCCCGGCAGCGCCGTGGCGACCGTGCCGGGATCGATGGCGAGGAAGGAACCGGTACGCACTTCGCCGCTGCCGATTTCCACGCCCTTGAGCGTGATGCGATAGCTGTTCGGATTGATTTCCAGGTTGTCGCGGATATGCACGGCGGGCGGCAGAAAACCGATCTCGCGGGCGAATTTCTTGCGAATGCCCTTGATGCGGCGCACCAGTTCGCCATCGGCGGCGTTGTCGACCAGCGGAATCAGGCGATAACCGACTTCCAGCCCCAGGGTGTCGATGGGGGCCACGTCTTCCCAACTGGCTTCCTGGGATTCGATGGCCGCAACGGGCATCGTCTCCTCCGCGGACGGCGTTTCTTCCTTCTGGTGGCTCCTTCTCCAGGCCAGCCAGACGATGCCGCCGGCCAGCAGCAGGAACGCCAGGTTCGGCATGCCCGGAATCATGCCCATCATGCCGAGGATCGCGGCCGTGATATACAGCGCCTGCGTCTTGTTGAACACGTTGGACAGCATCTGGCCGGCAATATCTTCCTCGGTGCTGACGCGGCTGACGATGATGCCGGCGGCAATCGAGATGACCAGCGCCGGGATCTGTGCGACCAGGCCGTCGCCGATCGCCAGCAGGGTGTAGTTCTGCGCGGCGTCCGCCAGCGACAGGTCGTGCTGCATCAGGCCGATGACCAGACCGCCGACGATGTTGATCAAAAGGATCAGGATGCCGGCGATGGCATCGCCGCGCACAAACTTCGACGCACCGTCCATCGAGCCGTAGAAATCGGCTTCCTGGGAAATTTCCGCACGGCGGCGGCGCGCCTCGTTTTCGTCGATCAGGCCGGCGTTGAGATCGGCGTCGATCGCCATCTGCTTGCCCGGCATCGCGTCGAGGGTGAAGCGCGCGCTGACCTCGGCGATCCGCCCCGCCCCCTTGGTGATGACGATGAAGTTGATCACCACCAGGATGACGAACACGATGATGCCGACCGCGTAATTGCCGCCGACCAGGAAATGCCCGAAGGCCTCGATCACCTTGCCGGCCGCGTCGGGGCCGGTGTGGCCATGCAGCAGCACCACGCGGGTGGAGGCGACGTTGAGCGAGAGGCGCAGCAAGGTCGAGAGCAGCAGCACCGTGGGGAAGGCGGCGAAATCGAGCGCCTTCTTGGTCGACAGGCCGACCAGCAGCACCATGATGGACAGTGCGATATTGAAGGTAAACAGCATGTCCAGCGCGAACGGCGGCAGCGGCAGCACCAGCATCGCCAGGATGAGGACGATGAACAACGGCGCCGCCAGCGCGCGGACATTGGCGCTGTTGAACAGACTGGAGAAGCTCAGGGTGCCGTTCATGCGTGAGCGCCCGGGCTGGCGGTTTGCAGCGGATCAAGTTCAGGCGGGACCGGCAACCCCACCGGTATCTCGGGGTAGGCGCCCCCCCGTTGCTGGAAGTGGCGCAACTGGAACACATAGGCCAGCACTTCGGCCACTGCTGCGTAGAGCGTGGCCGGGATTTCGTCGCCGAGCTCGGTGTGACGGAACAGCGCGCGCGCCAGCGGCGGCGCTTCCAGCAGCGGCACCTTGTGCTCGACGGCCAGCTCACGGATCTTCGCGGCCACCGCGTCGGCACCCTTGGCCACCACGCGTGGCGCGCCCATCCTGCCTTCGCTGTACTTGAGCGCGACCGCGTAATGGGTCGGGTTGGTGACCACGACATCGGCGGTGGGAATCTCGGCCATCATGCGGCGACGCGCCATGTCGCGCTGCTGGGCGCGGATGCGTGCCTTGACGTGCGGATCGCCTTCGGATTCCTTGGCTTCCTGGCGCAACTGTTCCTTGCTCATCTTGAGCTTGTTGAAGTAGCTCCACAACTGGTACGGCAGGTCCAGCACGACGATGAAGATCATCGCGCCCGAGGCCAGCAGGAAAATCCTGCCGATGAGATCGCCCATGTGCCGGATGGCGCCGGCCGGTTCTTCCATGCTGAGCGAAAAGATCGCATCGAGATTGGACCAGATCAGCCAGGTCGCCACGCTCCCCAGCAAACCGACTTTTGCCAGCGACTTGAGCAGCTCGACCAGGCCCTGGCTGGAAACCATGCGCTTGATGCCCGACAGCGGATTCAGACGCTTGAAATCCGGCATGAAGGCCTTGGTGCTGAAAAGCCAGCCGCGCAGCAACAAGGGCGAAGCCAGCGCAGCGATGATCACCAGCGCCAGGAAAGGCGCCAGAGCCAGAGAGGCATCCAGGACCTGGCTGGCCAGCTGGGTCATGACGTAGTGGCTGTCGCGCGCGACGGCAGGATCGAACTGCAGACTGCGGCGCACAATCTGCGACATGGTTTTGCCCAGACCATTGGCCATCATCCACAAGGCGGCACCACTGGTGATCAGCACGACGAACGTGGCCAGCTCGCGCGATTGCGGCACCTGGCCGTCTTCGCGCGCCTTCTCCAATCGCTGCGGCGATGGGGCTTCCGTCCGTTCCTGATCGCTTTCTTCAGCCATCCCTGATCTCACCTGGTTGTAAGGAACCGTCTTCTATGCGAGACGGGCTTTCTTCAGGCTGGATTATTGGTCAGGCCCGACGCGGGCGATCAGGGGAATAAGGGTGGATTTGGCCTGCTATTTCGCCTCAAGCGGCGGCCGCGGGAGCAGCGGAACGCTTGGGGTGGAGGAGGAAGAAGTCTGCTTCGGCGCGTCGGGCGACGCCTTGTCCTGTCCGGACTCTCCCTGTTCATCGGCCGCATCCGCCGTGCTGACGCCGCTGGCTTCCTTGGTAATGGCTTCCTCGGTGCGCTTGTTCATCACGATGATGCTGATGCGGCGATTGACCGGATCAAAGGGCGCCGCCTGGCCGAACGGAACCGACGACGCCAGGCCGACCACACGCAGCATTTTCGATTCGTCCATGCCGCCGGCAATCAGGGCCCGGCGTGAGGCATTCGAGCGATCGGCCGACAGTTCCCAGTTGCCGTAACCTCGGGTGCCGTTCGCATAAGGCGTCGCGTCGGTGTGGCCGGACAGGCTGATCCTGTTCGGCACGTCGTTCAGCATCTTGCCGATTTCATGCAGGATGACCTTGGTATAGGGCTGCAGTTCGGCACTTGCCAGGTTGAACATGGGCCGGTTCTGCTCGTCGACGATCTGGATGCGCAGGCCCTCGCTGGTGATGTCGAGCAGCAGTTGCCGCTTGAACTGCTTCAGCGTCGGGTTGGCATCGATCGTCCTCTCCATGCGCTTCTTCAGCTGTTTGAGTTTGTCCATTTCGATGCGTTCGAGCTCGGCCTGGGCGGCCTTCAGGTTGTAGGTCTTCTTTTCCGCCTTGGTCTCGCCCTTTTTCACCTGCCCGACGTTGCGCGTCATGTCGAGTCCGCCGCCCTTGATCACGCTGGAGCTGTCGCCGCTGCCCGAGCCGCCCTGCATGGCCACCTTGAGCGGCGTCTTGAAATATTCCGCGATGCCTTCCAGATCGCCCTTGGTGGTCGAGCCCAGCAGCCACATCAGCAGGAAGAACGCCATCATCGCCGTCACGAAGTCGGCATAGGCGATCTTCCATGCGCCGCCGTGATGACCCCCCGTCACCTTCCGGACGCGCTTGATGATGATGGGGGCTTTCTGCTCGCTCATTTATGCGCTAGAAGGACGGATGCACCATGGGTATCGGGAGTACGGGCGCGGGATCAGCGCGATTTCGCACTCTTGACGTGCGCTTCCAGCTCGCTGAAGGACGGTCGCTCGGTCGAGAACAACACCTTACGTCCGAACTCGACCGCAATCGCCGGCGCATAGCCGTTGATGCTGGCCAGCAGGGTGACCTTGATGCACTGGAACATCTTGGTCGATTCGTTCAGCTTCTGTTCGAGCAGGGTGGAAAGCGGGCCGATAAAACCGTAGGCAAGCAGGATGCCGAGGAAGGTTCCGACCAGCGCATGCGCAATCAGGATGCCCAGTTCCGCGGGCGGCAAGCCGACCGATTCCATCGTGTGCACGACCCCCATCACGGCCGCCACGATACCGAATGCCGGCATGGCGTCGCCCAGCTTGGCGATGACATGCACCGGGACTTCGCCTTCGTGGTGATGGGTTTCGATCTCGTTGTCCATCAGGTTTTCAATCTCGAAGGCGTTCATGCTGCCGCTGACCATCAGGCGTAAATAATCGGTGAGAAATTCGATGATGTGGTGATCCGCCATGATGGCCGGATATTTCGTGAACAAGGGGCTGCTCTCGGGCGCATCGACGTCGGCCTCCACCGACATCAGGCCTTCCTTGCGGATCTTCGTCAGCAGCTCGTACAGCAGCGCCATGATGTCCATGTACAGCGTGCGCGTGTATTTCGATCCCTTGAAGACGGTGGGCAGCGCCTTCAGGGTGGCCTTGACGGCCTTGCTGTTGTTGCCGACCAGGAAGGCACCGGCCGCCGCCCCGCCGATCATCAGCAACTCCACCGGCTGCAACAGCGCGGCCAGATGGCCGCCTGCCAGCGCAAAGCCGCCGAAGACACTCAGCACCACAACAATATAACCAACGATGACTAGCACGGCCGTCCGTTCCTTATTGATTGATCCATCCAGTGAGAGCGGCCCCGCTCCACCCCGGGCTGGCAGCATTCCGCATCGATACTTTCATGGGAAGGATTCGTCAAAATCGCCAGAAACTTGATGGCGCAGTGCGAGTATTTCCGTGCGCCGACGTCTTACATCCGCCAGGCATACAGGGTGTGTCGGGCGCCTGCATTCCCCGCCAGGACGTGGTCTGGCGCACGGCCTTCGACCAGAAATGCCAGGCTGATGAACAGCGTGCCGCGACGCATCTGGGTCCGGGCTTGCTGCCACAGGTCCGGCATGGCTGCAGGCGAAAGAAAGGCAAACACGACATCGAACCGGGACAGGTCGAGGCTTGCATAGTCGTCCCGCATGAAATTCACCCGACTCCCCTTGAGCCAGGCCCGTACGCGGCTGATGAACCAGGGCGCCGGCGCAATTTCGGTACCGTAAAAACGGCCGTGCGGAAAATCCGGCTCCAGGTAGAGCGGGACGCCGCCCAGGCCGCTGCCGAGATCGATGAAACGGAAAGTATGCGCCCGCGGCAGCAGGGACGCGAGCGCATGCCATGCTCTGTGGCCGGACAGATACAGCGGCACCCGGGTGCGGAACGTGCTCCAGTAGAACAGGACCAGCAGTACGAATATGGCCAGATGGATCCAGGCGGGCAAGCCTGCCTGCCGGGCCAGGAAAATGGTGGGCAGAAAGACCAGATGCAAAGGCGGCCACCACGCAGCTTGCCGCCAGACGCGACTCAGGGCTGCAGCGATCCCGCCCTGCACGAAAACAAATGACCAGAGGGTGGCTTGAAACGAGAACAAGATCTGCAGCAGCTCAGTCAGGGGAATGGCCAGCAACAGGGCCATGCACTGGGCGGCAAGCGACTGGAGGCTGACCGGCCAACGCATCATCGCCGGGCTCCGGAAAAAATCCGTCAGGCCGCAGCGCTCAGTTCGGTCTGGGCGGCCGCCTTGGCCTTGCGGGTTTTGCCTGCGCGGGCCGGCATATTGCACAGGCCGCACACGTAATGGTCATGCAGATCGTCGGGGTGCACCACGAAATGACCGCCGCAACCACTACAGGTGGCCGTTTCAAGCATGCGGCTTTCGAAGAAACGGTTCAGTGTCCACGCCCGGGTGAAACTCAGTACGGCTTCGATCTGGTTGGTGTGCAGGTATTCCTGATACAGGCGATAGCTCTTGAGTACGGCCTCGATGCCGCTGCATTCGCTGTTCTTCGTGATGTAGCGGTGGATGTTGATGAACAGCGAGGAATGGACGTTGGGCAGCCAGGTCAGAAACCAGTCGGTCGAGAACGGCAGCATGCCCTTGGGCGGCGACACGCCCTTGACTTCCTTGTACAGCTTGAGCAGGCGTTCACGCGACAAGGTGGTTTCGGATTCAAGAACCTGCGGGCGGGCACCGAGTTCGATCAGTTCGATCGCCAGCTGGGTATCGCGCATCTCGGTCAACAGACTTTTCTTGCTCATGAAACCACTCCCCTTTTTATTGTGCGGCGGCTGCTGCGGCTACGGCCGGATCAGGCAAAGGCTTCTGCGGCCTGGCCGGCCATCAGGATGGCGGCGTGGGACTGGGCGATGGCCCGATCGCGGGTGTAATTGGTCAGCATGTTGAGCACCACGCCGTCGTCGAAGCGGAAGCGCGACACCATCATGCCGGATGCGGCAAGCTTGAGCACCTGCGCGGGCGTCAGCGCTTCGATCAGGTCGGCAACGTCCTGGCTGATGCCCAGACGAAAGACGGCGGTCGCCTTGTCGTGCTGGATCATGCCCTGTGCCAGCATCAGGTAGTTCAGATTGACGTCGCGCATGTCGTCCAGCATTTCGTCCATTTTCATTTGGCCTGCCCCTCTCCGTTGAATTTTTTCAAACACACACTCAAGTCAGCGTGGTGAATTCGTTTTCGGACGACACCCGGGAAAGTTAATGTGGGCAAGCGCTGTATTGATGGACGGAAACGGACCACCCGCAATGTAGGTGTTCGTCCTACACGGCGGGCCGTAGCCAGGCGGGCAGCCGCCGGGCCGGCTCGCCAGCAGGCCGCCACATTTGCAATCAAAACAATGGGTTAAATCCTGGAAGCATCCATTCCCCGCGAGCGGAAAGTTCGCGGGAAGGCTCAACTGCGCTGGTAGATGTCCTCGAAGCGGACGATGTCGTCCTCGCCGAGATAGGTGCCCGACTGGACCTCGATCATGTGCAGATCGATCTTGCCGGGGTTTTCCAGCCGGTGCGACGTGCCGAGCGGAATGTAGGTGGACTGGTTCTCGGTCAGCAGCATGACCTCGTCGCCGCAGGTGACGCTGGCCGTGCCGGAGACCACGATCCAGTGCTCGGCGCGGTGGTGGTGCATCTGCAGGCTGAGCTTTTCGCCCGGCCTGACCATGATGCGCTTGACCTGGAAACGCTCGCCCTCGTCGATGCCCTCGTACCATCCCCAGGGGCGGTACACCTGCTTGTGGACCAGATGCTCGCAGCGTTTTTCGGCTTTCAGGCGGTCGACCAGTTTCTTCACGTCCTGGACCTGGTCCTTGCCGGCGACCAGCACCACGTCGGCGGTTTCGACCACCACCAGGTCGGATACACCCAGCATCGCGACCATGCGGGTTTCGGCACGGACGAAGTTGTCGCGGGCGTTTTCCAGCATGACGTCGCCGCGGATGGCGTTGCCCTGCCCGTCCTTTTCCGCCACGTTCCATAGCGCCGACCAGGCGCCGATATCGTTCCAGGCCATGTCTGCAGGCACCATGGCCGCTCGATGGGTATGCTCCATGACGGCGTAGTCGATCGACTCCGACGGGCAAGCCTCGAATGCGGCCGGGTCGAGCCGCACGAAATCGAGATCGAGCGTGGCGGCATCCAACGCCGCGCGGCTGGCGTCCAGGATGTCGGGCCGCAACGCCTGCAGTTCCTGCAGGAAATCCGACGCGCGGAACAGGAACATGCCGCTGTTCCAGAAATAGTCCCCGGATTCGACGTACTGCTGCGCGGTGGCCAGGTCGGGCTTCTCGACGAATCCCGCCACCTGGTAGGCACCCGCGCTGTCCGCCAGCGGCGCGCCCTTGCGGATATAGCCGTAACCGGTCTCGGGCGTGGCGGCGACGATGCCGAAGGTGGAGAGATGGCCGTGCTGCGCGGCCTCTGCCGCCGTGCGTATGGCATCGTGGAAGGCGGCGACGTCGCCGATCAGGTGATCGGCCGGCAGGACCAGCATCAGCGCGTCCGGATCGTCGCGCGACAACATCAGCGCCGCCACGGTAATCGCCGGTGCGGTATTGCGCCCGACCGGTTCCAGCACGATGGCACGGGGGGTGCCATCGATCTGGCGCATCTGCTCGGCGATCATGAAACGGTGCTCGACATTGCAGACCATCAGCGGCGCAGCCATTTCGGGCATGCCTGTCAAGCGTCCGACGGTGTCCTGCAGCAGGCTCCGGTCACTGGCAAGCGGCAGCAGCTGCTTGGGGAGCGCCGCTCGCGACAAGGGCCACAGGCGGGTGCCCGAGCCTCCGGATAGAATCACAGGATGGATCGTGGTCATGTCGGGTACTCATTGAAAATGAAATCTTGTTTGCATGAGGTCAATTCCGCTCCGGTCACTCCGGTGTGCGTACGGAAAATCCTCATTTCGTCTGTGCGTCGCATCGAGCCGGACTCAAGGCCTGTCGAGCGGTGCGGCAGCGCTCGCAGGCGCAGGCGCAAAGCCACTGGCATATTCGACCTTGCCGCTGGCGCGTAATTGACGGATTTCGGCTTCCAGCAGGGTTCTTCGTTGTTCCGCCAGGAGCTGATGAGAAATGGCATCGTGGGCCTGTTCCGGCGATACCGGCTGTGCCTGGCTCCCCAGTAATTGCAACACGCCGACCCGATCCCCGTCTACCGGTATCACGACCGCCTGCCCGTCTTTCATCCTGGCGAACTGACTCAGCACAGCCGCCGGAATTTTTTCTGCCGGCCTCACCGTCTCGCCCGATTTGACGGCGATACCCTGTGTGTCCAGCCAGGCGGTGAACTCGGACAGACCATGGCTTTTCCCCAGTTGCGCTTCAATCTCCGCGATACGCGCAGGCGCCAGTTGCAACTCGAGTTCCTGAACGCGGTATAGCCTGCGTTGTGCGAACCATTCGGGATGACGGTTGTAATAATCCCGGATGGCGTCATCCGAGGGGGGTGGCAAATCCTTGAACAGGCGTTCCATATAGGCTTCCACCAGCACCTGGCGTTGTGCCTGCTGCATCGCCAGGACAACCTCGGGAGCCTTGTCCAGCTTTGCGTCTCGGGCGGCATGGCCAACCAGATACTGGTCGACCAGGGCCTCCAGTACCTTGCCACGAGCCTGTGCGGCCTCAGCCGCGTTCATGGGGCCCAGACGCGCCATGGCCCGCTCCAGCTCGAATTTACTGATCGTTTCGTTCCCTGCCCTGGCAACGGCCGTATCGGGAAACGACGTCGCTGGCCGTTCGCAACCCGCCAGCAGAACGGCTGCAGCCAGAACGGCCGCAAAAGAAACCCATGCGCTTTTCATCAACATCCCGGTCTTCTTCGAATGCCGGACATGGTGCGGGATTCGATCGTGTCGAGCAAGTGATGGGACATGCTGCCGATATCGTCCAGGAAAATATTCGTGCCGTCATCCATCATCATGCTCCCGGACGGGATCAGCCTGCCCATGGGCACGCAGTGTACGCGCCGATGTCCGTGGCGGGCCGATTGTCCTTGCAAGGTGATGGCTCCGGGTCTGGGGCGTCACTCTCCGAACGCCCGTACACCGGTTGATTCACGCGCTTTTTTGAGCGCTTCGGCTGCCCGTGTCCTGGCGGCCTGCCGGTCATCCCCGAATGCCCGGATACCCACCGAAGCGCGCGCGTCCTTGAGTGCTTCGGCCGCCCGCGTCCTGGCCGCCTGCTCTCTGGCGGCCTCCTGTTGCTTCGCAGTCAGGGCATCCTGACGTTGGCGTTCGGCCTGCTGCTCTGCCCGTGCGGCAGCCTCCTTTCGCATACGCTCCTGCGTAGCCAACTGGGCTTCCCGCTGCTGTTTTTCCTTGAGCGCCTGCTGGCGCTCCAGTTCTTCCTGATGTTGACGTTCGGCCGCCTGCCGTGTCTTTTCAGCCGCCAGGCGGGCTTTTTCGGTCTCATCCTGGGCCTTCTGCGCGTCCAGATGCGCGCGCGCCTTCCTCAGGTCTTCACGCATCTTCGCACCGGTTTGACGGATACGCTCGCTTGCCGCGGTCAAATCCTCGCCGGATAGCGTGGCATGGCCCGATTCGGTGTCGGCAGCCTGAACAGGGGCAGACACGGAACAAGCCATCAAAAGTACGGTGATGTGCGGTACGAAGTACAGCTTCATGGGCAGCCCTCTCTAGAGATCGACAATGCACAGGCACCGGAATTGCCGGATTTCACGGCTTCAGGAAGATGAAGCGGAAATCACGGCAAGAAAACAGTGCGCACCTGTGTCTAGAACGGCTTACGACCACCCATGAGAAATCTTTACGGAATTGTATGGCGCAAAAAAACTATACCGTCACGGCCTCCTCGAACTCCAGTCTGACTTTCTCGCTGGCATCGATATCAATGGTTACCTGACCGCCATGCGCCAGTCTGCCAAACAGCAATTCATCGGCCAGCACCTTGCGGATGGTGTCCTGGATCAGGCGGGACATCGGGCGGGCACCCATCAGCGGATCAAAGCCATGCTTCGCAAGATAGGCTTTCAGCGCATCGGTAAACACCACCTCGACTTTCTTCTCGTGCAACTGTTCTTCCAGCTGCATCAGGAACTTGTCGACCACTTGCAGGATGACGGGCTCGGTCAACGAGGCAAACGGGATGATCGCATCCAGCCGGTTCCTGAATTCCGGTGTGAACATGCGTTTGATCTCGCCCATCTCGTCGCCGCTTTCACGCGAGCTGGAAAAGCCGATACTCGCCTTGTTGAGTATTTCTGCCCCCGCGTTCGTGGTCATGATCAACACGACATTACGGAAATCGGCCTTGCGTCCATTGGTGTCGGTCAAGGTGCCATGGTCCATCACTTGCAGCAGCACGTTGAAAATGTCCGGGTGAGCCTTTTCGACTTCATCCAGTAAAACAACGGCATACGGGTTCTTCGTGACAGCTTCCGTTAACAATCCACCCTGATCGAAACCGACGTAGCCGGGCGGCGCGCCGATCAAGCGCGACACGGCGTGGCGCTCCATGTATTCCGACATGTCAAAACGAATCAGTTCAACACCCAGCACATAGGCCAGTTGCCGTGCCACCTCGGTCTTGCCGACCCCGGTGGGACCGGAAAACAGGAAGTTTCCGATCGGCTTTTGCGGATTGCCAAGGCCGCTGCGCGACATCTTGATCGCCGTCGCCAGCGCGTCGATCGCCGCATTCTGGCCATACACGACCGCTTTCAGATCGCGGTCCAGCGACTTCAGGGAATTCTTGTCGTCGGACGACACGGTCTTGGGCGGAATTCGCGCGATCTTGGCGATGATGTCCTCGATCTCGCGCGGGGTGATCGTCTTCTTCTGCTTCGATTTGGGCAGGATGCGCTGGGCCGCGCCCGCCTCGTCTATCACGTCGATGGCCTTGTCGGGCAAATGGCGGTCATTGATGTAGCGTGCGGCCAGTTGCGCCGCGGTGGTCAATGCCGCTGCCGTGTATTTGACGCCATGATGGTCTTCGAAACGCGATTTCAGCCCGCGCAGGATTTCCACGGTTTCGTTGACCGAGGGCTCCGGGACGTCGATCTTCTGGAAACGCCGCGACAAGGCATGGTCTTTTTCGAAAATACCACGGTATTCGGTATAGGTCGTGGCGCCGATGCAGCGCAACTGGCCGGACGACAGCGCCGGCTTCAGCAGGTTGGACGCGTCGAGCGTGCCGCCGGATGCCGCCCCGGCGCCGATCAGGGTATGGATCTCGTCGATGAACAGGATCGCCCTGGGGTTGTCGGACAACTGTTTGAGCACTCCCTTCAGCCGCTGCTCGAAATCGCCCCGGTATTTGGTTCCGGCCAGCAAGGCGCCCATATCGAGCGCATATACCGTGCTCTGCGCCAGGATCTCGGGGACCGAGCTTTCGACGATGCGGCGCGCCAGACCTTCGGCGATCGCGGTCTTGCCCACGCCTGCCTCGCCCACCAGCAAGGGATTGTTCTTGCGGCGACGGCACAGCGTCTGGATCACCCGTTCGAGTTCCTGGTCGCGTCCGATCAGCGGATCGATCTTGCCCGCCAGAGCCTGCGCGTTAAGATTTTGCGCAAAACTGTCGAGTGGCGAACTGGTCGGCGCCTCGGCATTGACCTCGGCGACCTCATCCGGCCTGACCGGTTCGCTCTGCGGCGTCTTGGTAATGCCGTGGGAGATGAAATTGACAATATCCAGCCGCGTCACCCCCTGCTGGGTGAGAAAGTACACGGCATGCGAGTCCTTTTCGCCAAACACCGCCACCAGGACGTTGGCGCCGGTCACTTCCTTCTTGCCGGATGACTGGACGTGCAGGATGGCGCGCTGGATCACACGCTGGAAGCCAAGCGTCGGCTGGGTATCGACCTCGCCGTCGCCCGGCATTTTTGGCGTGTGCTCCTCGATGAATTTGTCGAGCTGGTCGCGCATCGCATCGAGGTTGGCGCCGCAGGCGCGCAGCACCTCGGCTGCCGACGGGTTGTCCAGCATTGCCATCAGCAGATGCTCCACCGAAATGAATTCATGGCGCTTCTGCCGCGCATCCATGAAGGCCATGTGCAGCGTGACTTCGAGTTCCTGGGCGATCATCTAACTTTCCTCCATCGTACATTGCAGCGGATGCTGGTGCTGCCGCGCGAAATCCACAACCTGCTCGACCTTGGTATTCGCGATATCTCTCGGGTACACCCCGCACACCCCCACACCCTCAGTATGCACTTTGAGCATGATTTGTGTGGCCCGTTCTTGGTCAATGCCGAAAAACTTTTTGAGGACGAACACCACGAACTCCATCGGAGTGTAATCGTCGTTCAGCAGCAGAACCTTGTACAAGGGCGGCGGTTTTACTTTCGCCACCGACGGTTCCAGTAGGGTAGTACCTTCTCGCTTGGTTGCCATAGCCGGAATAAGCCTAGATTACTGGCTGTATTTTGAGGTGATGTAGAGAATTTTCAAGCCCGCTGGAAGCAGGGCCAAAGCCCGTCCGGGGTGCGCGTTGAAAAAAGGGGAAAAACTCCGCTTCCCTAACAGTTGCCGGGAGGCCCGTCCTGGGCGGACAATACCCACTCCCCTGGCGGGCCTGACGCCCCGCCTGATCTGCAAAGGAAAAGCCCATGAGCCAGTTTCCTCTATCCCTGCGTGCCTGGAAGACCCCTGCGTTCCAGCAGGTACTCAAACAGGAAATCGAACAACTGGATGCGGAAAATCTCCCGCTGCAGCAGGGTTTGTCGTCCAGCAGCTATGTGACGGACCGTCCCTTCCAGGCGATGATCATCAGCGTGAACGAGGAAGCCGGCCTGATCCGGGCCAAGGCAGGAATTTTCTACACGGGGATCATCGCCGGCTGCAGTTGCGCGGACGACCCGACGCCCATCGACGAGCAGACCGAATACTGCGTGGTGCGGTTCGACATCGACCGCACGACCGCCGATGCGACGGTGACCTTGCTGGACACCTAGCGCGCGGATTCGACGCCGCCCCCGACGCCCGCCTCAGGGCAAAAGCAGGCTGAACACCGCACCGGGGTCGTTGCCGAGCCGCAGTTCGCCCCGGCGCCCCCGGTTGTCGTGGCTGTGCGCGATCAGCCTGGCAAACCGCAGACCCAGACCGGTTCCTGTGGCGGCGTACGGCCTGCCGTCGGCCACGCTCTCCAGGAGGGATTCGGGATAGCCCGGCGAGTCGTCGCGCACGCGCAGGGCCAGACAGCCTGCGTCCATCCCCGCCTCGATCCGGATGGATGACCGCGCATGCGCCAATGCATTATGAATGGCGTTGACCAGGGCCATTTCGACCAGCTCGCGATCGAAGAACCACAGTACGGGCGTATCCGCGGCGATCGCCGTCTCGACATGCAGACGGTCGCGTGCGAGGGCATGCGCGCTGGCGGCGATTGCCTGGACCAGGTCGTGCGGCGAACAGGCATCGAGCACGGGATGGATCGGCTGATGGTCCGCCTTGTAGATCAGCAGCGCCTGATGCAGCCGGTCGACCATGCCCTGGCACAGCAGCCGGGCCGAATCGACCGCGGCGTCGTGCGCCGCTTCGCCCCGCAGCGGGATGCCTCCCAGCGCCATCGACAGTACGCCCAGATCGTTTTTCAGTTCATGAATCAGGGCCGCATAAAAGTCGGTGCCGTCGAATGTCACCCGGCAGCCTTCCGTTGAATGCCGAAACGATTCTCCACGTCCTTCATCTGCAGGCGCAGTCCGCCAAGACGCGGGTGGCCCGGTGCCTGGCGTTCCGCCTCCCTGAGCCGGGTTCGCGCGGTTTCGAGCATGGTCTCGTCCATCCCGACCTGGTCGAGGTATTTGAGCATCACCCACACCGCATTCATGAGGATGCGCGGATTGTAGGGGGCTTCATCGCAGGCCGTCAGCAATTTCTCCACAGCGGTCTTGTAGTCGCCTCGCTGTGCCAGCACCACCCCCTCGTTATTGAGCTTGCGCACGTCGCCAGTCGCCGTGGCCAGCACACCGGTGCCGACGTCCGCCCGCCCCGCTTCATCGTAGAGCCGTTTCGCCTTGGCCAGCAACGCCTCGCTGTCGTGTGCATTGCGCGCCACCTCGGCCACGACGGCGTCCGCCTCCTCGTTCCGGCCATTGGTCATGCAGGCGCCGGCCAGATCCAGCATCAATTGCGCATCCCCGCGCGCGCCCCCGGCACGCAGGCTTGCCGCCATATCCAGGGCCTTGACGGCGGCCTGCTGGTTGCCGGTCCGGGTATGCACCATGCTCTGGGTGACGGCCATCACAAGCTGCCCTTCGGGATTCGCCTGCAGCGTGCTTTTGTTTTTTTTCAACGTGTCGGCCACCGCCTCCAGGTCGCCCTGCTCCAGTTGAACCCGGCACAGATTGCCGAAATCGGCGGGGGTGACGAAAATGGAATGGCGTCCCTTTTCCAGCACATTGTCGAACGCTGCGCTCGCAGCATCGAGATCGCCGTTGCCGTAGGCAATCTCCCCAAGCTTTTGCTGCCGGCGAACGGTTTTTCCCGAAATGGCCACGCCTTTTTCCAGGGCTTCCTGTGCGGCGACCGTGTCCTTTTTTTCCAGATGGACATCGGACAGCAGATCGTAGGCGACCACCATTTCAGGTGCCTGCTCCAGAACGTCGCGCAGTTCCTCTTCGGCGGCATCATGCTTTTTCTGCAAATGCAAGGATCTGGCAAGACCCAGCCGTGCCCACGGAATGGCGCGCATCGAGACGACCTGCCGGTACAGGTTTTCGGCATCCTCGAAGCGGCCAAGCGCAACCAGCAGCTCTCCCTTGAAACGCATGGCATCCACTGCGTACTTCGGCTTGCCGAGAATGAGCGTATCGCAAGCCGCGATCGCGGCGTTCAGATCCTGTTCCTGAAAATTCCAGTAGACGTCCCGGAATGCCCGCTTGCGCAGCAGGATGCCCGTCAGCCGGCTGCACAGAAGCTCTGCGCTGAAAGGCTTGATCATGTAGTCGTCCGGCGCCAGTTCAGCCGTGGCGACCACCTTCTCATAATGGGACTCCGCCGTGACCATCATGAAGACGCTCTCCAGCGAGATCAGGTTGCCATGGCGCAATTCCTCGAGTAATTGCTGGCCGTCGCGCCCCTCGCCCAGATTGAAATCGCACAGGATGAAGTCATAGGAGCGGTTCTTGATCTGGAAAATGGCCTCGGCCGCATTGGCCACCATCTGGATTCTGGTGATTCCAAAGTTCGAGAGGGTCAGCCTCAGGGCATTGCGCATGCCGGGAGAATCGTCCACCACCAGCGCACGCAAGGATCCGTAGTCGATGAAATCATCGCTATCCGGGGTCGGCGGCATGCTCATCCCTGAGCCCCGCGGTCTGAACACTCGACATGCTTCATCGTGTTTTCCATAGATGGGGTCTATTCCATGGAATAACGACGATTATTCGCTCAACTGAACCTTGAGCGGGCTCCAGCCCCGTCAGGAAGCAGGCTTTGTCCCGGATGCAGGGAGGGAAAGTGCCAGTTCCCTGCCATACGGTTGGCTCGGATACTGGAAGGCCACCGGCCCATCGGGCTCGGCATGGACGAATTGATGGACGAAGGGGTCCGTCGAGCCTTCCATCGCGGCAGCCTCTCCTTCGGCCACCACCACGCCGTTGTGGATGAAATAGACGTAATCGGCCACTTTCAGCGATTCCGAGACGTCATACGTCACCACGATCGACGTCAGGCCGAGCGCATCGTTGAGCCTGCGGATCAGATTGGCAACGGTGTTGAGCGAAATCGGGTCGAGGCCGGCGAAGGGTTCATCGTACATGATCAGCCCGGGATCGAGCGCGATGGCCCGGGCCAGCGCCACCCGGCGCGCCATGCCGCCCGACAGTTCGCTGGTTCTGAGGCCATGCGCGCCACGCAGGCCGACAGCGTGCAGTTTCATCAGCACCAGATCGCGGATGACGTCTTCCGGGAGATCGGTATGTTCGCGCATCGGATAGGCGATGTTGTCGAATACCGACAGATCGCTGAACAGCCCGCTGACCTGGAACATCATTCCCATCTGACGCCGTACCGCATAGAGCTGGGTATTGTCCAGTTCGTTGATGATCCGGCCATCGAAACGCACGCTGCCCCGCGATGGCTTGAGCTGCCCCCCTATGTGGCGCAGCAAGGTCGTCTTGCCGCAGCCGCTGACACCCAGAATGGCCACGACCTTGCCGCGCGGGATGGCGAGCGTGACCCCCTTCAGGACGGTGTTGTGCCCGTACGAGAAATGCAGGTCGCGTATTTCGACCAGCATGTCCTGCGGTCGGTCCGGCGTATGGTGTTCCATCACGGCTGGAGGCATGGCGTGTAATCCCTGAATCAAGGTCACACCGCCGTCAACAGTGCGTCGGGGGCTTCCAGCGCGGCTTTTACCGCCACTAGGAACTGCACCGCGTCGCGCCCGTCGATCAGGCGGTGGTCGTAGGTCAGCGCCAGATACATCATCGGACGGATCACGACCTGGCCGTTTTCCGCAACGGGGCGCTCCTGGATGGTGTGCATGCCAAGAATCGCCGACTGCGGGGGGTTGAGGATGGGCGTGGAGAGCAGCGAACCGAATACCCCGCCGTTGGTGATGGAGAACGTGCCGCCGCTGAGTTCCTCCAGGGTGAGCTTCGCCTCGCGCGCGCGGCGGGCGAAGTCGGCGATGGCCACCTCGATCCCGGCGGACGACAGTGTCTGGGCGCGGCGCAGAATCGGCACCACCAGTCCGCGCGGGCTGGAGATCGCGATGCCGATGTCGGCGTCGCCCTGCCACACGATGTCGTGACCGTCGATGGCGGCATTGACGACGGGAAACTGCTGCAGCGCCTGACACACCGCCCGCACGAAGAACGACATGTAGCCGAGCTTGACGCCGTGCCTGACCTCGAACTCGGCCTTGAAGCGCTGGCGCAGCTCGTTCACCGGCTGCATGTTCACCTCGTTGAAGGTGGTCAGCAAGGCGGCGGTATGCTGCGCCGCCAGCAGACGCTCTGCCACACGCTGGCGCAGGCGCGACATCGGCTCGCGGCGGCTTGCGTCAGGCGTATCCGGCGCTGCCGTCGGGGCCGCAACGGGCAACGGCACGGTGGACACGGATGGCACCGCAACAACCGTCGGGGTCGGTATGGCTGTCGCAGGCGCGGCCGACGTGATAGGTTTCCCGGCCGGCCCGGGAACCACGATGGCCTCGCCGGTTTCGATCACGGCCACCACCTCGTCGGCCTTGACCACGGCGCCTTCGGGCTGGCGCAGCTCGACCAGCGTGCCGGATGCCGGAGCCGGGATCTCCAGAATCACCTTGTCGGTTTCCAGGTCGACCAGGGTTTCGTCGCGCGCCACTGTCTCGCCGACCTGCTTGTGCCAGGGCAGCAGCGTGCCGCTGGCGACCGAGTCGGACAGGGTCGGGACGCGCACCTCAAGCTTCATAGGATGTCTCCAGCGCATCGTTCAGCAGGGTTTCCAGTTCCGCCCGGTGGCGGGACACGTAGCCCGACGCCGGCGCGGCGGCCGGCGGCCGGCCGGCATAGTGGAAGCGCCGGCCGCCGGGCAGGCAATGATTGAGATGATGCAGGGTCTGGTACCACGCGCCCTGGTTCATCGGTTCTTCCTGCGCCCAGACGAAGGTGGCGGCCCGCGGGTAAGCGTTCAGCACGGCGCAGAACCCGGCTTCAGGGAAAGGATAAAGCTGCTCGATCCGTATCAGGGCGACCGTCTCGAGTCCGCGTGCCGCACGCGCCGCTTCCAGGTCAAACCATACGCGGCCGCTGCACACCACGATGCGGCTGGCTTCACGCGGGGCACGGGGATCGTCGATGACTGGCAGGAATGCGCCATCGCTCAGATCCGTCAGCGCTGACGTGGAGGCCGGGTGACGAAGCAGGCTCTTGGGGCTCATGATCACCAGCGGTTTTCTGAGCGGGCGCACAAGCTGCCGCCGCAGCAGGTGGAACATTTGCGCCGGCAGCGTCGGCACGCAGACCTGGATGTTGTCCTGCGCGCACAACTGCAGATAACGCTCGAGGCGCGCCGAGGAATGCTCCGGCCCCTGTCCTTCGAAACCATGCGGCAGCATCAGCGTCAGGCCGCACAGGCGTCCCCACTTGGCCTCGCCGCTGGTGATGAACTGGTCGATCACCACCTGAGCGCCGTTGGCGAAGTCGCCAAACTGCGCCTCCCACACTACCAGCGTATCGGGATCGGCCGTGGCATAGCCGTATTCGAACGCCAGCACGGCCTCTTCCGACAGCAGCGAATCGATGATGGTGAAGTCGCCCTGCCTGCCCTGGACGTGTTCGAGCGGCACATAGACGCCGCTCTGGCGGCGCTCGCGCTTCTGGTCGTGCCACACGGCATGGCGGTGGAAGAAGGTGCCGCGCGCCGAATCCTGGCCCGACACCCGAACGTTGTAGCCGACGTCCAGCAGGCTGGCGTAGGCCAGGTTCTCCGCATAGCCCCAGTCCACCGGCAACTCGCCCGCGCGCATCCTGCGGCGGTCGTCCAGCACCTTCTGCACCCGCGAATGCAGTTCGATTTCATGCTGCAGCGTGGTGATGCGCTCACCGAGGAAATCCAGCCGGCTCGCCGAGATCGCGGTCGGCACCTCGCCCGGGTCGCCATGCTTGAAGCGGCTCCAGTCCACGCCGTAGGTCGCCTTGAAATCGGACAGGGCCGGCGAATTCAGCGATTCGTCATGCTCCAGCCGTTCGCGGCAGTCGTCCACCATGTCGTCGACCTGCGACTGGGTCAGCACGCCTTCTTCGACCAGCCGCTGGGCGTACAGGACGCGCGTACTGGGATGGGCCTGGATGCGGCGGTACATCAGCGGCTGGGTGGCGAGCGGTTCGTCCTGTTCGTTGTGGCCATGGCGGCGGTAGCACACCAGGTCGATGAAGCAGTTCTTGTGGAAGGTATAGCGGAAATCCACCGCCGTCTGCACCGCGAAGGCCACCGCCTCGGGGTCGTCGCCGTTGACGTGCAGCACCGGCGCCTCGACCATCTTGGCGACGTCGGTGCAGTAGAGCGTCGAGCGCACGTCGCGCGGGTCGGAGGTGGTAAAGCCGATCTGGTTGTTGATCACGATGTGGATCGCGCCGCCGTTCCGGAAGCCGCGCGTCTGCGACATGTTGAGGCTTTCCATCACCACGCCCTGCCCCGACAGCGCGGCATCGCCGTGCAGGATCACCGGCACCACCTCGTAGCCGAGCACGTCGCCGCGCCGGTCCTGGCGCGCGCGTACCGAGCCGCGCACCACCGGATGCACGACTTCGAGATGCGAGGGATTGAACGCCAGCGCCAGGTGCACCGGCCCGTACGGTGTGGCGATGTCGGAGGAGAAGCCCTGGTGGTATTTGACGTCGCCCGACAGCGGCGAATCCGGATAACCGTTGCGCGGCTCTTCGTACAGGCTTTCCAGCGAGCAGCCCATGATATTGGCCAGCACGTTGATGCGCCCGCGGTGCGCCATGCCCATCACGATTTCCTTGGCGCCATGGCGGGCACAGCGCGCAATCACCTGGTCGAGCAGCGGGATCAGGCTTTCCGCGCCCTCGAGCGAGAAACGTTTCTGTCCCACATGACGCGTATGCAGGAATTTTTCCAGCGTCTCGGCATCGGTCAGCCGTTTCAATAACTGTTTTTTCAGGCTCCCGGATACCCCGAAACGCCCCCGGGCAGACTCGATGCGTTCCTGCAGCCAGCGTTTGCGCGCCACATCCGTAATGTGCATGTAGTCGACCCCGACATGGCCGCAATAGGCGTTGTCCAGGCGTTGCAGAATATCGGCCAGCGTGGTCCGTTCCACTCCGAACAGCGAACCGGTCTCGAACTCGCGCGCCAGATCGGCTTCGGTCAGGCCATAGTGCGCAGGATCGAGTTCGGGGGCCAGCGGCGGCTCGAAACGCCGCAGGGGGTCCAGCTCGGCCTGCCGCACGCCCAGATAGCGGTAGGCGTTGATCAGCCGCAGCACCGCGACCTGTGCGGCATCCGCGCCGGCTGCCGCATCCGGCAGCGGCTGGGCCAGCCAGGATGTCAGGGCGTCGTCGCCAAACTGCTCGAGATACGCCGCATTGCCGGCATACAAGGGTGAAGTCTGACGCCAGTCGGATGCACTCATGGCAAGGTCGATTCCCGGCCTGTCAGGTCTTGCGCTGCGCAAGCGGGACGAATTCGCGCCGCACCGAGCCGGTGTAGAGCTGGCGCGGACGGCCGATCTTGTGTGCCGGATCAGACAGCATTTCGTGCCACTGCGCCACCCAGCCCGCGGTGCGCGCCATGGCGAACAGCGCCGTGAACATGCTGGTTGGAATGCCCATGGCCCGGAAGATGATGCCGGAATAGAAATCGACGTTGGGATGGAGCTTTCTGGCGATGAAGTATTCGTCTTCCAGTGCGATGCGCTCAAGCTCAAGCGCGATCCTGAACTGCGGATCGTCGCGCAGATCGAGCTCGTCCAGCACTTCGTAGCAGGTCTGGCGGATGATTGCGGCGCGCGGATCCATGTTCTTGTAGATGCGATGGCCGAAACCCATCAGGCGGAAGGAATCCGACTTGTCCTTGGCACGATTGATGTACTCCGGGATCTTGGCGACGTCGCCGATCTCTTCCAGCATTCGCAATACTGCCTCGTTGGCGCCGCCGTGCAGCGGCCCCCATAGCGAGGCCATGCCGCTCGCGATGCACGCGTAAGGATTGGCGCCGCTGGAACCCGCCAGGCGCACGGTCGAGGTCGAGGCATTCTGTTCGTGATCGGCGTGCAGGATGAAGATGCGATCGAGCGCGCGCGCCAGTACCGGATTCGGCTCGTAGGGCTCGCAGGGGCTGGAGAACATCATGTGCATGAAGTTCTCGGCATAGTCCAGGCGATTCTGCGGATAGACGAAAGGCTGGCCCTCGTTGAACTTGTATGCCCAGGCCGCGACAGTAGGCACCTTCGCAATCAGCCGATGCGCAACGATCACGCGGTGCTCTGGATTGAAGTTGTCGAGCCCCCGGTGATAGAAGGCCGACATCGCCCCGGTCACGCCAATCATCACCGCCATCGGATGGGCGCTGCGGCGGAAGCCGCGAAACACGTTTTCGATCTGGTCGTGCAGCAGGGTGTGATGGCGGATCGATTGTTCGAACGCCACTTTCTGTTCGGGCGTCGGCAACTCGCCATGGAGCAGCAGATAGCTCACTTCCATATAGTCCGATTGGTAGGCCAGCTCCTCGATCGGGTATCCACGGTAATACAGCAGGCCTTGCTCTCCATCGATATAGGTGATGGCCGAGGTGCAGCTCGATGTCGCCGTGAAGCCGGGGTCGTGGGAAAAATAACCGTGCGCGCCCAGTGCCCGGATATCGATGACCGGCTTTCCGTAAGTGCCCTCCTCGATCGGGAGTTCGATCGAGGGGCTGCCGTCGCTAAAGGTCAGGGTGACGGTTTTTTTCATTGTGATTCCAAAAATGTTGCGGCCTGGAAGTATTGCAGGCGTTGAACAAGTGCTTGCTGCGCGGCATCGCCGGCGAGCGACCGGCCTTGCAGGCGGTCGATAATGTCCATGTCCGGCAACTCCAGCAGCCGATCCAGCGCAGCCATCTCGCAAGGTTGCAGTGTAGCGCGGTGCGCTGTCAGAAAGCCACCCAGCCAGAGATCGAGCTCGAGCAAGCCGCGCCTGCAGCGCCAGGCCATTCTATCGGTTTGGGCATGGCGTTCGTCCCCTCTCCCGCTGCCCTCTCCCCGCCCTCTCCCGCAAGCGGGAGAGGGGGATGCGGCTGGGCCCACCCCGATCAACGAGGGTTGCACCCCGGCGGGCATCACGGGAAAGGATTGGTCAGACACGCCGTTTTACCAGCAGTGCCTTGATGCGTCCGATGGCCTCGGTCGGATTCAGCCCTTTCGGGCAGGCATCGACGCAATTCATGATGCCACGGCAGCGATACAGGCGATAAGGATCCTCGAGATTATCGAGCCGCGCGGCCATCGCCTCGTCGCGCGAATCGGCGATGAAACGATAGGCCTGCAGCAGGCCCGCGGGGCCGACGAACTTGTCGGGGTTCCACCAGAACGACGGACACGCGGTCGTGCAGCACGCACACAGGATGCACTCGTAGGCGCCATCGAGCAATGCGCGGTCTTCCGGACTCTGCGGCCGCTCCGTTTCGGGCACGGGGTCGTCGTTGATGAGCCAGGGCTTGATTGAACGATATTGCCTGTAGAACGGCTCCATATCGACGATCAGGTCACGGATCACCGGCAGGCCCGGCAGCGGCCTGATCTCAATCGGTTCGCTGAGTTCACCCAGTGGCGTGATGCACGCCAGGCGGTTCCTGCCATTCACATTCATCGCATCCGAGCCGCACACGCCTTCGCGGCAGGACCGGCGCAAGGACAAGGTTTCATCCCGTGCCTTGATCGCCAGCAGGGCATCAAGCAGCATCCTGCCGGCCGGATCGATGTCGAGCTCGACATCCTGCATATAAGGTTGCTTGCCGGATTCAGGGTTGTAGCGATAGAGGCGGAATTTCATCAATACTCCCGCTCCTGCGGTCGTATCGATTCCACCGTCAGCGGCTTCAGCCGCACCGGCTTGGTGTCCACATGATCTCCCGCACGCGAATACAGCGTGTGCTTCAGCCACCGTTCGTCGTCACGTACGGGAAAATCCTCCCGCGTATGCGCGCCCCGGCTCTCGGTCCGGCCAATGGCCGATACCAGCGTCGCCCGCGCGACGCCCATCAGGTTTTCCAGTTCCAGTGCCTCGATACGGGCGGTATTGAAGATCCGGCTGGTGTCCTGCAGACCGGCACGCACCAATCGCTCTTCCAGCTCATTCAGGCTCTCCAGTCCTTCGCGCAGCACCGCATCTGTCCGGAATACGCCCGCGTGTCCCTGCATCAGGCGTCGCAGATCGTCGCTGATTGCCGCCACGCGCTCGCCGCCGGCCCGGTCCCAGCGCCGCAAGCGTGCCAGGCTGGCCTCGGCCGCATCCCCCGGCAAGGGGCGCGGATAGGGGTTGTCGCGCAGGTATTCCTGCATGTGCCTGCCGGCGGCGCGGCCGAAGACGATGAGATCGAGCAGCGAATTCCCGCCCAGGCGGTTGGCGCCATGTACCGACACACAGGCGCATTCGCCGACGGCATACAGGCCCGGCACCGGTTCTTCCGGGCCGTAGCGCGCCGGCGCGACGACCTGGCCATACAGGTTGGTGGGAATGCCGCCCATCATGTAGTGCGCGGTGGGCGCGACGGGTATGGGTTTTTCGACCGGATCGACGCCCGCGAAGCGGATCGCCAGGTCCCGGATACCGGGCAGCTTTTCCGCAATGGTTTTTTCGCCCAGATGGTCGAGCTTGAGATGGACATAGCCGCCGCCGCGCTGGGGGGAAGCAGGCCCACAGCCGCGGCCTTCGGCGATTTCGATTGCAATGGCGCGTGCGACCACATCGCGGCTGGCGAGGTCTTTCGCATGGGGCGCATAGCGTTCCATGAAGCGCTCGCCGTTTCCGTTGAGCAGATAACCGCCCTCTCCGCGTACGCCTTCAGTAATCAGGCAGCCAACCCCCGCAATCCCGGTGGGGTGGAACTGCCAGAATTCCATGTCCTGCAGCGGCAGGCCGGCGCGCAGTACCATGCCGAGCCCGTCTCCGGTATTGATCATGGCATTGCTGCTGTTCCAGAATACCCGCCCGGCTCCCCCCGTGGCGAGCAATGTCGTGCGCGCCTCGATCAGCAACGGCTCGCCGGTCCCGATACTCATGGCGGCGATGCCCAGGCAATACCCCTCGGCATCGCGCAGCAGGTCGAGGGCGAAATACTCGTCGAAGAACTGCGTGCGGCAGGCGATGTTCTGCTGGTAGAGCGTATGCAGCAGCGCATGGCCGGTACGGTCGGCGGCGGCACAGGTACGGGTGGCCTGATCGCCGCCGAAATTTTTGGACTGTCCGCCGAAGGGACGCTGATAAATCCTGCCGTTATCGAGGCGCGAGAACGGCAGGCCCATGTGTTCGAGTTCGTAAACGGCCGTGACGGCCTCGCGGCACATGAATTCGATCGCATCCTGGTCGCCGAGCCAGTCGCCGCCCTTGACCGTGTCATACATATGCCATTCCCAGCGGTCGTCGTCGACGTTGGCGAGCGCGGCCGTGATCCCGCCCTGCGCCGACACCGTATGCGAGCGGGTCGGGAACACCTTGGACACTACCGCAACCTTGTAGTCCGAACGCGCGAGCTGCAGTGCCGCGCGCAGGCCCGCGCCGCCGCCGCCGACGATGAGCGCATCGAAGCGGCGCGTCTTCACGCCTGGCTCCACAAAACGGCGGCCAGCCATGCGACGCTGCCCGCCAGCGTGATGATCACGGCCAGGTACAGCGCCAGCCGCAGACCCGTAAAATGGACATAGTCCATCAGGATGTCGCGTACGCCGACCCAGGCATGCAAAGCCAGCGCCAGTACGGTCAGGAGCAGCAGCACGCGCATCCAGAGCGGTGCGAACAGCGCCTGCCAGCCGGCAAAATCAACCGGCCAGGCCAGCATGAAATGAATCGTCAAGCCGGGCAAGGCCAGCGACAGCACGATGGCCGTCGCACGCTGCATCAACCAGGTCCCGGTACCGGTATGCGCGCCGACAGCCAGTTTCATGCGAACAGCTTCCAGGCGGCAAGCAGCGTCACCAGCCCCGCGGCCAGCATCACTGCCAGGCTGCTCTGCCGTGCGGGCTTGAGATTCACGCCCCAGTGGATATCGAGCGCCAGATGTCGCACACCCGCACACAGATGATGCGCGAATGCCCATACCGCAAGCAGCAGCAGCAGTTTGACCGGCGGGCGAGTCGCCCAATCGAGCATGCGCAGAAAACCGGCCTCGTCCGACAGCGACCGCGACAAGACCCACACCCCGAGCGGGACCGCCAGAAACAGCAGCACCCCCGACACCCGGTGCAGGATCGACACCCAGCCGGGCAGCGGCAAATGAATGCGCAACAGATCGAGGTAAACAGGGCGCGCGATCGGCTTCATCGATTCGGCTCTAGCCAGACACCGATCAGCGGCGCTTGCTGCCCGGCGGTATCTTTTTCGCCGCCCTGGCCACGGCCTGGGGGACACGCTGGGCAAGGCGCGGATCGAAGGGTTTCGGCAGGATGTAATCCGGGCCGAACTTGAGCTTCTTCAGCTTGTAGGCCTTCAGCACCGATGCCGGCACCGGTTCGCGCGCCAGTTCGGCCAGCGCGTTCACCGCGGCAATCAGCATGGCTTCGGTGATCTGGCTTGCCCGCGCATCGAGCGCGCCACGGAAAATGAACGGGAAGCCCAGCACGTTATTCACCTGGTTGGGAAAGTCGGATCGACCGGTCGCCATGATGAGATCGCTGCGTGCCGCCTTGGCCTTTTGCGGCAGGATTTCCGGATCGGGATTGGCCAGCGCGAACACCACGGGCTTGTCCGCCATGCTTTTGACCATTGCCGGGCTGACCAGATTGGCGTCCGACACGCCGACGAAGACGTCGGCGCCCACCATCGCCTCGCCCAGCGTGCGCAGCGGAGTCTGGCGTGCATAGGCTTTCTTGAAGCCGTTGAGATCGGAACGCCCCTTGTGCACCACGCCTCTGGAATCGACCAGCAGGATGTTGCGCTTCCGTGCGCCCATCGCGACCAGCAGGTTGAGCGAGGCGATGCCTGCCGCGCCAGCGCCCAGGCATACGATCTTCGCGCTTTCCAGGGCCTTGCCCTGCACGTGCAGGGCATTGATCAGCCCCGCGCAGATGATGGTGGCGGTGCCGTGCTGGTCATCATGGAATACCGGGATGTCGAGCTTCTTCTTCAGCGCCGCCTCGATTTCGAAACAGTGCGGCGCCGCAATGTCTTCGAGGTTGATTCCGCCGAAGGTGGGCGCGATGGCCTCCACTACCCGGATGAAATCCTGCGGCGTCTTCGCGTTGACTTCGATGTCGTAGACGTCGATCCCGGCAAACTGCTTGAACAATACAGCCTTGCCCTCCATCACCGGTTTCGCGGCGAGCGGGCCGCGATTGCCCAGGCCGAGGATCGCGGTGCCGTCGGTGATCACCGCGACCAGATTGCCCTTGTTCGTGTATTCGTAGGCTCTGGCGGGGTTCTTTGCGATCTCCAGCACCGGTTGCGCCACGCCCGGCGTGTACGCGAGCGACAGGTCCGTCTGGGTGGAACAGGGTTTGGACGAAACGACTTCGAGCTTGCCGGGTTTGGGCAAGCGGTGGTAATCGAGGGCTTTTTTTCTGGCTGCGCTTTTTGTGAGGGGGGCTTGGCTCATGAGGCAAAGAATAACGGCTGGATAAACAAGCCGTCATTATCGCGGATTTATCCGCGTTCTGCCCTCCGCAGTCAGTCTTTCCAGATCTTGAGCTGGGCGCGCAGGCGTGCCACCGCCTGCGAATGCAGCTGGCATACGCGCGATTCGGAGACCCCGAGCACCGCGCCGATTTCCTTCAGGTTCATGTCCTGTTCGTAGTACATGCCCATCATGCTGCGCTCGCGTTCCGGCAGGTGGTGGATCGCGGCGATCAGGCTGTCGCGGAAACCTTCGTCCTCGAGTACCGCCAGCGGGTCATTGCTGCCGTCGACCAGATAGCGCTCCAGGAAGCTGGTGCTGTCCTCGTCGGAGAAGTCTTCGTAATACAGCAGTTGTGAACACTTCACATCGCCCAGCATGGATTGATACTGCTCGATCGGCATCCCCAGCTCGGCGGAAATCTCCTGTTCGGTCGGCGACTTGCCGTGACGCTGCTCCAGCCGGTGGATGGCGGCTTCGATCTGCCGCGATTTCTGTCGCACATGACGCGGCAGCCAATCGGCCTCGCGCAGTTCGTCGAGCATGGCGCCGCGGATACGCTGGGTGGCATAGGATTCAAACTGCGCGCCCTGGGTGCCGTCAAAGCGCCCGACCGCATCCAGCAGGCCGATCAGTCCGACCTGGATGAGGTCATCCACTTCGACACTGGCGGGCAAGCGCGCCATCATGTGATAGGCAATGCGCTTGACCAGCGGCGCATACTTGGTGATCTGCTCGTCTTGCGACGATGGTTTGCCTGCCATGTTCAGGGTTTCCCTGTCTTTAGTATGTCTTGACATCTGCCAAGCCGTCAGGCCCGCTCCTCGTCCGCCATTCTAACGGCTAGCGCCGCAAATGCATCGTCCTCGCCGGCCAGATTGACCATGGCATGCGTAACGCTCCGTTCCAGGAAATGGCAGCTTGCCGCCCGGACATGATCGCAGGCACGCCGATCACCCAGCAAGCTGGCGTCGAACGCCACGCCCGAGCAGGCAAGCGTCTTGAGCACCCTATAGGCCTCCCGCGCCGATTCGTCGGGATGGCGTATGTCCATGACCAGCCTGTGCATGGCGCCCGGCAGCAGCGCGAGATCGCTGCGGCCCCAGGCCGTATCGAATATTACATGGTCGTAATCGCTTGCAATGTGAGTCAGGGCGGGCTCGTCCGCCCGCACGCCGGGCGCATGCCAGCCCTCTCCATATGCCTGGGGCAGGGTATGCAGCTGCCCGCGCTCGAGCTGCTGCTTCCAGCCGAACAGGCTGCGAGGCGAGGACGCGGCAAAAAGGCGGTCCTGTGTGTCGATCAGCAGGAGCGTCCGCCCGATTTGATGCAAGGCATGCGCCAGGCGCGTGCCCAGGCCGGCGGAAGCTGACAGGCAGTGGATGAATTGCAATGGTCGGCGCGCAGTCTGTCCTGCCGGACGTGAGCGCCGCCGCAACCCTGCCGCCTGATCAGCCGGCACCTGTGCCCTTCAGGATATTCATGCGCTTTAAGGGATCAATGCTCATCCGGCCATGCCGTTCCGCGCGATCGGCCTCGACCCCGGCAAACAGCGGCCAGTCTTCGGCCTCGAGCGCATACGGGGTGACAAGCTGTCCGCCTTTCAGCGCGCGGTCAATGAGATAGGCGGCATTGGGGGCATGGAGATCTTCCGGCACCCGCTGGCCGCCTGCAATATAGGCCAGCGGAAGCCGATGGCGAATCAGGCTGTCGAGCGCAGCGCCCGGCTGGGGGGCTTCGTCGAGCTTGGTCAGAATGCAGGCGGCCGCCGCTTCGCCGAAGCGCTGCATCGCCTGTTCGATCGCCGCTCCCTGCTGGTTCGCGGCGATCACTGCCAGACGGCGCACGCCCAGCGCATCGAGCGCCCGACTCTCGCGAATCCGCGGATCGGAGGGCGCAAACCCCGCGGTATCGATCAATACCAGTTTTCTGGCCTTGAGTTCGGGGAGCAGCCGCACCAGCCCGGCCTGGTCGTCACATACATGCAGCGACACACCGAGCAGATCGGCGTATATCCTCAATTGCGCGGTGGCGCCGATACGGTAGGCATCGGCCGCCACCAGTGCCACGTCGGCTGATCCGTGAGCATCGACGCCGCGGGTGGCGAGTTTGGCGATCGTGGTCGTCTTGCCCGAACCGGTCGAACCGACCAGCGCATAGTGCCCACCCGCCGTCATCGGGTCGGCCTCTCGCCCCGCGACCGGCAGATTGCGTATCAGGACCTGACGCAACCAGCGCTGCGCCGCCTCGATATCGAGCCCACGCGGTAGATGCGCGGCCAGCGTACGGGCCAGCGAACTGCCGAAACCGGCCGCGAACAGGGTCTGCAGCACGGCCACCCTCACCGGATCGCGCCGTCGCGCCGTCCCCCAGGCAAAGCCGGCCAACTGGTTTTGCAGCAAGCCGCGGAGACGGGAAAGCTCGGCCAGAATACGTGAACTGCCGGACGTGTCAGGCATCTCGCCGATCGCCGGGACGGCCAGATCGCCGTAAGCGCTGGCCAGCAACTCGACGCCTTGGGGATGAGGCCGGGTAGACAGCACGACGGCATCGTCGCCCAATTCCCTGCGTACGCGCATCAAGCCCTCGCGCGCATTGGCCGCGATGAAGACCCGTGTGTTCATTCGCGCGCTCCGATGTTCAGCTCCGTGCTCATGCGGACGACTTTATCGGCAGGCACTTCGGCATAGGCAATCACCGAAAGCTGCGGCAGATGGCGCCGCAGCAAGCGTGACAGCACAGCACGCAGGCCGGGCGAGGTCAGCAGAACCGGCGGATAGCCCGCAGCCTCCTGCGCGGCCAGCGCCCGCTCGGCGGCCTCGTTCAATGCATCGAGCGTAACGGGCGACAGCAGGGCCTCGCCCTCATCACCCATTTCATTCAGCAGGCGGGTTTCAGTCATGGCATTCAGGCCAATCACGTGCAGCGTATTGCCGCCTTCGAACAGGCGGTCGACGATGCTGCGTCCCAGTGCCGCGCGCACGGTTTCCACCAGGTCGTCGATGGCCTGGCTTTTCGGCGCGCGCGCCGCCAGCGTTTCGAACAACGTTCGGGTATCGCGGATCGAGACATTTTCCGCGATCAGTTGCTGCAGCACCGCCTGCACACTGGTCAGCGGCAGATGTCGCGGCGTCACGTCCTCGACCAGTCCGGGATGGCTGCGTGCCAGCGTGTCGAGCAATTGCTGCACTTCGGTGCGGCCCAGCAGTTCTGCGGCATGCTGGCGGAAGACGGCTTCGACCTGGCGCGCGATCAATTCGGCGGGTTCCAGCACGGCAAACCCGCGCAATTCGGCTTCTTCCACCCGGCTGGCTTCCAGCCACACGCCGGCCAGTCCGGTAAGCGGATCCAGCCCCGGCGCACCGTCGAGGTGTCCGAGTACATCGCCCATGTCGACCGCCAGCACCTGACCCGCATGCATCTCGCCGTGCGCCACGTCGACGCCCTTGAGCGTGATACGGTAAGTGTTGGGTTTCAGATCCAGGTTGTCACGCACACGGATGAGCGGGACCACCAATCCCAGGTCGGCGGCAAAACGCCGCCGTGCCTCGGTGATCTTGCTCAGTGCCGCCCCCCCCTGATTGCGGTCGACGAGGGGAATCAGCCGGTAGCCGACCTCAAGCGCCAGCACGTCGACCGGCGGGATGTCCTCCCAGGTGACGTCGAGCGGCGCGGTCTCCACTTCGATCCGCTCCAGCGGTTCGACGTCGAATGTGGCCGTGCGCTGGCGGCGCATCAACCAGGCGCCCAGCCCGCCCAATAGCGCGGCAATGGTCAGGAAGGCCAGATGAGGCGTTCCCGGAATCACCCCCAGCGCGCCCAGCACGGCCGCAGCCACGTACAAGGTTTGCGGGCGGCCAAAAATCTGGGTGGAAAATTCACGCGACAGGTCCTGCTCGCTCGACGCGCGGCTCACGACGATGCCGGCCGCAGTGGAAATGATCAGCGCGGGAATCTGCGTCACCAGCCCGTCACCCACGGTCAGCAGCGCATAGCGTCCGAGTGCCTCGGAAACCCCCAGGTTGTGCTGCAGCAGACCCACCGCAACCCCGCCGAGCAGATTGACCACCAGGATGATCATGCCGGCGATGGCGTCACCACGCACAAATTTGGAGGCGCCGTCCATCGCACCATAGAAATCGGATTCGCGGCCAATGTCGTGGCGACGCGTACGCGCCTCGGCTTCATTGATAAAGCCGGCACTCAGATCGGCATCGACCGCCAGCTGCTTGCCCGGCATCGAGTCCAGCGTAAAGCGTGCCGCGACCTCGGCGATGCGCCCCGCGCCCTTGGTGATGACAACGAAATTGATGATGATCAAGATGATGAACACCACGAAACCGACCGCGATATTGCCGCCGACCAGAAAATTACCGAACGACTCGATCACCTTGCCTGCCGCTTCCGGTCCGGTATGGCCCTGCATCAGGATGATGCGGGTGGAGGCCACGTTGAGCGACAGGCGCAGCAGCGTCGTCAGCAGCAGGACGGTGGGGAACACCGAGAAATCCAGCGGCCGCCGGGCATTCAGGCTCACCAGCAATACGATCATCGACAGGGCGATGTTGAGCGTGAGCAGCACATCGAGCATGAAGGCGGGCAAGGGAAGCACCATCATGGCCAGGATCAGCAATACCAGCGTCGGCACCGCCAGCCTGCTCACCGGAAAACCCATCACCATCACGCCCTGCGCGTTCACCCGATCACCTCATTGATCGATGTGGGCTTGGCGTCCGCTCCTTTATGCCCTTCAGGGGACTCCCCCGCTTGCGGGAGAGGGTTGTCCCCATTCGGGGATAAAGGGAGAGGGCCGGCCTCGCCCCGCCCGGAGCGCTGCCGACGGTCGCGCAGTCGCGCCCGTATTTCCGGACGCACCTCGGACTCGCGTGCTTCGGCCAATACTTCCTGCCAGGTCATCGCATGACGGCGCAGGTAGCGCCACCAGCGCCAGCCGGCATCCGCCGCCGCCGCCAATGCCAGAGCCGCCGCCAACGCCAGCAGCCCGCGACCCACCCAGGCGGCTGTCGCGTCGAGCGCCATGCTCATTTCGCTGCGAGCGAGGCTGTGCAGTCCCGACCAGCCGCTGGTCAGCATCCAGCCCACTGCGGCGGCGGCCAGTGACAGTTTCAGCAACACCAACGATCCGTCGAACAAGGACTCAACGGAAAACAGGCGTGCGAACGGTTTGAACGGATGGGCGCGCGTCAGATCAGCCTGGGTGATCTGTGGTACGAATACCCAGCCCGAGAGCAGGAGCGGGGCAACCAGGGCCGCGACAAATATGATCCCGAGTACCGGCAGCACGGCCCAGAGCGCCGCCCAGGCAGCATCGATAAAGACGGGAGAAAGTGGTTGCGTGGCATGAATGAATGCCACTTCGGTCAATACCTGCAAGCTATTGAGCAGGCGCGGCGCCAGCCAGCCCAGCATGCCCAGCGTCGCCATCAATACCGCCCACGCCGTGAGTTCGGCGGAACGCGGCACGTCGCCCGCGCTTCGTGCCAGCCGCAGGCGCCTCGGGCTTGCGGGTTCGGTGCGCGAAAGATCTGTCTCCTCGGCCATGCTTGCCTCAATTTTTTGGGCAGTCTAGCACGAAGCGAAGCGGGTTTTCCGGCCTGATCCGATGACGGATCAGGGAGAAAATGGGAGCAAGCCCTGCGGTTCGTCACTATGCTATCGACTATCTAAAATCAATCAAATCAATTAATCTTTCAGCGGCCTTGTCCAGCCCCATCGTTTCGGGCTGCATCGGATACGGGCTCGCCAAACATCACAATAAATCTTTTCTGGAGGAGTTAAAAAATGCGCACAATACGTTTCGCCGCTGCCATCGCCTCGGCGATGGCCCTTTCTACCCCGGCATCGGCCGGTTTCTTCGATTTCACGCTGGCGCCCTACCTCGGCGCAAGCGCCGGGCAATCGAATACGGATTCCTGCATCACGGGCACATGCGATAAGACGGACACTGCCTGGAAGGCATACGGTGGTCTGGAAGTGAACGAATACATTTCCATGGAAGCCGGCTATGTCGATTTGGGAACGGTCGACTACAGCGCGCCGGCGGGCACGCGGGACACCCATGGCGTCATCGTGCAGCTACTCGGAACGTATGCGCTGAATCCCAGCTTCACCCTGCTCGCCCGTGGCGGGATGAACTTTCTGAAGACCGACGTCAAAGGCGCCGTCGCCGGCGCCAGTGGCCGTGCGGAAGACACGGACATCGTTTGGTCCGCCGGTGTGGGGGCTCAGTACAACTTCACCAAGGCAGTGGGGCTCCGCGTGGAATGGGAGCGCTATTTCGAAGCCGGTAGCCCCGCGTTCAATGGTGGCACCGGCGAAGCCGACGTTGACCTGATCTCCGCTGGCGTGGTCTACAAGTTCTGATGCATTCGTAACGCCATCAGCACGACGAAAAAAGGGGGCGGGAAGCCCCCTTTTCATTGCCTGGCGTCCGCAGGGCCTATCAACTCACTTCGTCGATCCATGCCATCTGGATCGCTTCGAGAATCTTCTCGCCGGAATGATCCGGGTCATCGTCGAAATCAGGCAGTTCCATCACCCAGTTGTGCAGATCGGTGAAGCGGATGGTACGCGGGTCGATTTCGGGGTGGGCCTCGGCGAGTTCAATGGCGATGTCGAGGGAGTCCGTCCACTTCATATCAATGTCCTTCCTTGACCATATTGATGGTGTATTTTGGAATTTCGATCACCAGGTCGCTGTCCTTCACACGCGCCTGGCACGATAACCGCGACTGCGGCTCAAGCCCCCAGGCCTTGTCCAGCAAATCATCCTCTTCTTCAGTGGAGGACTCCAGCGAATTGAATCCTTCGCGCACGATGACGTGGCAGGTTGTACACGCGCATGATTTTTCGCAGGCGTGCTCGATCTCGACGCCATTGGCAAGCAGTGTATCGCAAATGGTATCGCCAGGCTTGGCGTCGATCACGGTCCCTTCCGGACAGAGTTCGACATGAGGAAGTACGATGAGTTGAGGCATGATGTGATTCAGGTTCCGGTCAGGCAGCTTGGGAGAATTGGCTCGGCATCGCGGCGGCATGCGAATGGCCGCTGGCGATGAAAACGAACGTACAGCGGGTAGTGGAATCGGTATTCAACATGATCCGTTGCACGGTGATCAGTTGAAGGTTTCCAGTTTTTGTCCGGCCATCGCCTTGCGCACATTCTGGTCCATGCGGCGCTGGGCAAACTGGGTAGTGGCCGCATTCAGCGCTTCGATACCACGCTTGATGGCCTGATGATCGGGACCCGCGATCAGCTTTTCAAGCCCGGCGATACTGGCCTCGATCGCCTCGGTTTCACCCGCGTCGAGCAGTGCGGCATCTTCGCTCATGGCTGCGCGGATGGCCGCGATCAGGCCCTGTGCATCGACGATCTGCTCGTTCAGCGCGCGTGCATACATGTCGTCCTTGGCGTGAGTGAAGGCATCCTTCAACATGCGGGTGACTTCATCGTCGCTCAGACCATAAGAAGGCTTGACCTGCACGCTCGCCTCGATGCCGCGGCTCTGTTCGCGTGCCGACACCGACAGCAGCCCGTCGGCATCGACCTGGAAGGTGACGCGGATACGCGCCGCCCCCGCGACCATCGGTGGAATGCCGCGCAGATCGAAACGCGCAAGCGAGCGACAGTCGGACGCCAGTTCGCGTTCGCCCTGCAGGACGTGGACACTCATCGCCGTCTGGCCGTCCTTGAACGTGGTGAAATCCTGCGCCCGCGCGGTGGGGATCGTGGTGTTGCGCGGGATGACTTTCTCGGTCAGCCCGCCCATGGTCTCGAGACCCAGCGACAGGGGGATGACATCGAGCAGCAGCCAGTCGTCATCGGCCCGGTTGCCGGCCAGCACGTCGGCCTGCATGGCGGCGCCCAGCGCGACCACCTTGTCGGGGTCGAGATTGGTGAGAGGCGTCTGCTTGAAGAAATCGGCGACCGCCTGGCGCACGCAGGGTGTCCGTGTCGAGCCGCCAACCATCACGACCCCCTTGATCTCGTGTGCGGCCAGCCCTGCGTCGCGCAGCGCCTTGCGGATGGGAATCAGCGTTTTGTTGACGAGGCTGGCCGTCATGGCGTTGAACGCGGCCTGCGTCAGCGTCGCGTCCATCATTTCGCCGGTCGACAGCACGACCGTGACGCGCACGTCGGGGTGTTCGGTCAGTGCTTCCTTGGCGTCGCGCGCCTTGGTCAGCAGCAGCCGCGCATCGCCCGCCGACAGCGGCGCAAACCGGCCCTGCTCGAGCATCCAGCAGAAGATGCGCTGATCGAAGTCGTCACCGCCCAGTGCGGTATCGCCATGGGTGGACAGTACCTCGAATACGCCCTTGGACAATCTGAGGATGGAAATGTCGAAGGTGCCGCCACCGAGGTCGTACACCGCGTAGACGCCTTCGGACGCGTTGTCGAGGCCATAGGCGATCGCGGCCGCGGTGGGTTCGTTGAGCAGTCGTAACACGTTGAGCCCGGCTAATTGCGCGGCGTCCTTGGTGGCCTGGCGCTGCGCATCGTCGAAATAAGCCGGGACGGTGATCACCGCGCCGACCAGTTCGCCGCCGAGGGCGGCTTCGGCGCGCCCGCGCAATGCCCTGAGGATTTCTGCCGACACCTCGACGGGGCTTTTCACGCCCGCGACGGTTTTCAACTGGACCATGCCGGGCGCATCGATGAAACGATACGGCAGGCTGGAGATATCCTCGATATCGGTTATCCCGCGCCCCATGAAACGCTTGACCGATGCAATGGTGTTATGGGGATCGCTGTTTTGTGCAGACTGCGCGGAGTAGCCCACGTCCACCCGGCAGTCCGGGTGATAGCGCACGACCGAAGGCAGCAACGAATGGCCGGTTTCATCGTCCAGTACGACGGACAGGCCGGAGCGCACGGTCGCCACCAGCGAATTGGTCGTGCCGAGATCGATGCCGACCGCCAGCCGATGCTGGTGAGGCGCGGTGGAGAGCCCGGGTTCGGAAATCTGCAAGAGAGCCATGTCTTAACTTTCCAGTTCTTCGTACACGTCGCCCGCTTCAGCGATGAGTTTATCCATGAAACGCAGTTGGCGCACAGCTTCGCAGGCCATTTCAAAGTCATGCGCATGGTCGATCAATTCAGCCAGGTGCGCCTCGATGCGGCGATGTTCGGCACGCAAATCGTCGGACAAGGCATCCAGTGCATCGATACGCTTCTCGCTACGCGCATCATCGAGCGCCTCGCGCCATTCAATCTGCCGCATCAGAAAAGCAGGAGCCATTTTGGTGTTGGCGGCATCGAACGCATCGATTCCCTGCAGTTTCAGCAGATACACGCCGCGGCTCACCGAATGTCTGAGCGTCTGATACGCCTCATTGACTTGAGTGGCCCATTGCATCGCCACCCGTTGATCGGCTTCCGGCTGCGCGGCGAAACGGTCTGGATGCACCGTGTTCTGCAGCTCACGATAGGCAGTATCGAGCCTGTTCCGATCCAGCGCGTAGGATTGCGGCAGGCCGAAAAGCTCGAAGTAGGTCTGGGAAAAGTCCATGATCAGGTGCTGGAACCGGGGCCCAAGCTGGCGCTTGCCGCACCCTTTCGTGTCATAACGCGCGGCTCAGGGCCTTTAAAATACCCCGGCTACCGATCAGGGGCGGGCCGGGAAACGATCAAACGTTAAACGACTCGCCGCAGCCGCACTCGTTCTTGACGTTCGGGTTGTTGAACTTGAAGCCTTCATTCAAGCCCTCGCGTGCATAATCCAGTTCGGTGCCGTCGAGATAGGTCAGGCTCTTGGGATCGACGAACACGGTGACGCCGCGACTGGTGAACACCTCATCGCCCTCGGGCGTCTCATCGGCGAACTCCAGCTTGTAGGCCATCCCGGAACAACCGGTGGTACGCACGCCAAGACGAATGCCGATCCCCTTGCCGCGTTTGGCAAGATAGTCGACCACGTGTCGCGCTGCACGTTCTGACAGAGTCACCGCCATCACTTACTCCAGACCTTTTTTCTGTTTGTAGTCAGCCACCGCGGCCTTGATCGCGTCTTCCGCCAGGATCGAGCAGTGGATCTTCACCGGCGGCAACGCCAATTCCTCGGCAATGGCCGTGTTCTTGATTTCCATCGCCTGGTCGAGCGTCTTGCCCTTGACCCATTCAGTCACCAGCGAGGACGAGGCGATCGCCGAGCCGCAGCCGTAGGTCTTGAACCTGGCATCCTCGATGCGCCCATCGGCACCGACCTTGATCTGCAATTTCATCACGTCGCCGCAGGCCGGCGCACCGACCATGCCGGTCCCGACGCCATCGTCATCCTTGGTGAAAGACCCCACGTTGCGAGGATTTTCGTAATGCTCAAGTACTTTATCGCTGTAAGACATGGTATTGCTCCTTTCAGTCGCTTGGGGTCAGGATTCAGGGGCCAGGGGTCAGGGACAGTGCTTCGCGCTTTTCAATTTGGCGCGGCCACAGGCCGTACATTCCCTGAATCCTGATCCCTGAATCCTGGCCCCTAAAATCAATGTGCAGCCCACTGCACGGAATTCAGGTCGACGCCTTCCTTGAACATTTCCCACAGCGGGGACAGCTCGCGCAGCTTGCCGATCTTCTCGTGCAGCAGCTTGATGGCGTAATCGACTTCTTCCTCGGTAGTGAAGCGGCCGATGGAGAAGCGGATCGAGCTGTGTGCCAGTTCGTCGCTGCGGCCCAGCGCGCGCAGCACGTAGGACGGCTCGAGGCTGGCCGAGGTGCAGGCGGAACCCGAAGACACCGCCAGATCCTTGATCGCCATGATGAGCGACTCGCCCTCGACGAAGTTGAAGCTGACGTTGAGGTTGTGCGGCACACGCTGCTCCATGTCGCCGTTCAGATGTACTTCCTCGATGTCCTTGAGGCCGTTGTAGAGACGGTCGCGCAGCATGCGGATGCGCTCGTTCTCGGTCGCCATTTCTTCGCGGGCGATACGGAAGGCTTCGCCCATGCCGACGATCTGATGCGTCGCCAGGGTACCCGAGCGCATGCCGCGCTCGTGGCCGCCGCCGTGCATCTGTGCTTCCAGGCGGATGCGCGGCTTGCGGCGTACGTACAGCGCGCCGATCCCCTTGGGGCCATAGGTCTTGTGCGCCGAGAACGACATCAGGTCGACCGGCAGCTTGGCCAGATCGATCGGCATCTTGCCGGTCGCCTGCGCGGCATCGACATGAAAGACCACGCCTTTTTCACGGCAGATCCGGCCAAGGGCCTCGATATCCTGGATCACGCCGATTTCATTGTTGACCGCCATCACCGACGCCAGCACGGTGTCGGGGCGAATCGCAGCACGGAATTCATCCAGATCGAGCAGGCCGTTTTCCTTGACGTTCAGATAGGTCGCCTCGAAGCCCTGGCGTTCCATTTCGCGCACGGTGTCGAGGACGGCCTTGTGTTCGGTGCGCACGGTAATGATGTGCTTGCCCTTGGTGGCCGAGTAGAAATGTCCCGCGCCCTTGATGGCGAGGTTGTTCGATTCGGTGGCACCGGAAGTGAACACGATTTCCTTGGCGTCGGCGCCAACCAGCGCAGCCACCTGGGCACGCGCGTCTTCCACTGCCTTTTCAGCTTCCCAGCCAAACGGATGGGAACGCGACGCCGGGTTGCCGAAATGCTCGGTCAGATAAGGAATCATCTTTTCAGCCACACGGGGATCGACCGGCGTGGTGGCGGAGTAATCGAAATACAGTGTTTTCATTTGTCTGTCCTGATTGAGTCGTTCAAGCAACCAGCGTCATCTTCGATGCGCGGCGGTCCTGCATCACCTTGTCCTTGCACTCGTCCTGCTTGGCCACCAGCGCGGCCAGCGTGACGTTGTCCAGGTAATCGTAGATATGGGCGTTGAGTCCGGTCCACAAGTCATGCGTCAGGCAGCGGTGCTCGTCGTGGCAGTTTTCCTTGCCGCCGCACTGGGTGGCGTCGATGGGTTCATCCACCGCCCGGATGATGTCGGCGACGCTGACATCATCGAGCGCGCGGGCGAGATAATAACCCCCACCCGGTCCGCGCACGCTTTCGACCAGTTCATGCCGGCGCAGGCGGCTGAAAAGCTGCTCCAGATACGACAGGGATATGTCCTGGCGCTCGCTGATTCCGGCCAGCGTCACCGGACTTTTGCCGCCGCGCAGGGCCAGATCCAGCATGGCGGTGACAGCGAATCTACCCTTGGTGGTCAATCTCATGGCTCGTTCTCCTGAAATGTCGCTCGAACTATAAAATTCCCGAGCAATTTAGTCAACTATTGCTTACCTTAGCAATTCAGTCAACTATTTTGTTCAAATAGTTCGGGTCGAAATCGTCGGGCTTGTCCTGATCCATCGGCAACGCCATCCCCAGCTTCTGCAGTTGCGCCATGATCATCTCCAGACGGTGATCGATATGCGCCGAATGGTCGACCAGGCCGTGGATCGCTTTCACCATCGGATCGTTCATGTCGGCTGAAATGGCATAGGCCGAGAATCCGAGTTTTTCCGCTTGCTGGTTACGCTGCTTTTCGGCTGCGCTGTCCAGAATACGCGCCGGGATGCCCACCGCCGTCGCATTGTCCGGCACATCCTTCACCACCACGGCGTTGGAGCCCACGCGGGCATTCGAGCCGATGGTGATCGGACCCAGGATCTTGGCGCCCGCGCCGACCACCACGCCGGGCATCAGGGTCGGATGGCGCTTGCCCTTGTTCCATGAGGTGCCGCCGAGCGTCACCCCGTGATACAGCGTGCAGTCATCGCCGATTTCCGCCGTCTCGCCCACCACCACCCCCATGCCGTGGTCGATGAAGACGCGGCGGCCGATGGTGGCGCCCGGGTGGATCTCGATGCCGGTGAGCCAGCGGCCGATATGCGAGGTGAAGCGCGCCAGCCATTTCCATTCCATGCGCCACAGCTTGTGCGCCAGACGGTGGATCACCATCGCGTGGAAGCCGGGGTAGGTCGTGACGACCTCGAAGGTCGTGCGCGCCGCCGGATCCCGGTCGAACACGACGGCGATGTCTTCCTTGAATTGGCTGAACAGATTCATGCGTTTGAGAATGCTTTATCCGAGTATTTTAGTCAACTATTATGCACCGTGGTTCCGCGTGCCATGTGCCTTCTGTTTAGCTTCCTGCGCCGCCGTCAGGATGCCGCGCAAAATGTTCACTTCCTCCTTCGCCAGCCGGGTGCGCGCAAACAGGCGCCGCAGTTTCAGCATCAGCTTGCCGGGCGAACCGGGATTGAGGAATTCCAGTTCGGCCAATGCGGTTTCCAGATGGCCGTAGAAGCGTTCCATTTCATCACCCGTCGCCGCATCCAGTTCCGCTTTGGGCCAACTCGCATGCCCCAGCCAGGTCTGACGGATTTCATGGCTCAAGACCTGAACCGCTGCCGCCAGGTTGAGCGAACTGTATGCCGGGTTGGCCGCGATCGTGACCAGCCCCTGGCAGAGGCTTAGCTCCTCATTCGACAGGCCGCTGGTTTCGTTGCCGAACACCAGCGCCACCGGGCCGGCCTGCGCTTCGGCCAACAGACGAATCGAGGCCTCGGGCGGGGTCAGCACTTCGAACGCGATGTCGCGCCGGCGTGCCGTCACGCCGAGTGCGAACGTGGCGTCGGCGAGCGCCTCGGCCAGCGTGGCGCATACCGTTGCCTGCGTCAGCAGGTCGGCCGCGCCCGACGCCATGGCGTCGGCCTGGCTGTTGGGAAACACGGCAGGATCGACCAGATAGAGCCGGGTGAGCTCCATTGTCTTCATCGCCCGTGCCGCCGCGCCAATGTTGCCGGGATGGCTGGTGCGTGTCAGAACGATACGAATATTGGCGAGAAGTTGAGGATCGGCTGTGGTCATCCAGTAAAATAGGCGGCTCGTTCTTTGAATCCATAGCCAGACATCATGCATCCCATGCTCAATACGGCGGTGAAAGCCGCTCGCAAAGCCGGGGCGATCATCAATCGCGCCTCGCTCGATCTCGACCAGCTCACCGTACGGAGCAAACAGGACCGTGATTACGTCAGCGAAGTCGACCAGATGGCCGAGCGTGCCATCATCGAAACCTTGCTCGGCGCCTACCCAAACCACGGGATTTTAGCAGAGGAGTCCGGCGCCGCCGATGCCAAAAATGGCGAGGACTACGAGTGGATCATCGACCCGCTGGACGGCACGACCAACTTCCTGCATGGCCTGCAGCAGTATTCCGTTTCAATCGCCCTCAAACACAAGGGCCAGATCACCCAGGCCGTGGTCTACGATCCGGCACGCAACGAGCTTTTCACCGCCTCCCGCGGCCGCGGTGCCCTGCTCAATGACCGCCGCATCCGCGCCAGCAAGCGCAGCAAACTTTCCGAATGCCTGATCGGCACCGGCTTCCCCTTCCGCGATTTCAGCTTCGCCGAAGCCTACCTCAACATGTTCCGCGACATGATGCACGCCACCTCGGGGCTGCGCCGCCCCGGTTCCGCCGCGCTTGACTTGTGTTACGTCGCGTGCGGCCGCTACGACGGCTTCTGGGAAATGCGCCTGAGCCCGTGGGACATCGCCGCCGGCAGCCTGATCGCGCAGGAAGCCGGCGCCCTGGTCGGCAACTTCATGGGCGACGAAGGCTTCCTTGAATCCGGCAATATCGTCGCCGCCAGCCCGAAAATATTCGGCCAGATGCTCCAGGTCATTGCCCCGCATCTGCCGCCGGATCTCAAGACCTGACCCGTTCGCCCGCCTGCTCACCAGCCATTTCCATTGCGTATCACCCCGACCGCGATGCCTTCGATCGCGAAATCCTGACGCGCCAGGTCGACCGCGATCGGCTCGAAATCAGGGTTTTCCGGCAAGAGCCGCACCGTGTGGCCTCGTTTCTGGAAGCGCTTCACCGTGACCTCGTCGCCGATGCGCGCCACCACCACCTGCCCAGCCCTGGCTTCGGCGCTGCGATGCACCGCAAGCAGATCGCCGTCGAGGATGCCGGCGTCCTTCATGCTCATGCCGCGCACCTTGAGCAGGTAATCCGCGCGCGGTGAAAACAGGGCGGCGTCGAGCTGGTAGTGCCGCTCGATGTTCTCCTGCGCCAGGATCGGACTGCCCGCCGCCACCTGGCCGACGAGCGGCAGGCCGCCGCCGTCCGCAAGGCGGATGCCGCGCGACGCCCCCGGCACCAGTTCCAGCACGCCTTTTTTCGCCAGCGCCTTGAGATGCTGCTCGGCGGCGTTCGGCGAACTGAAGCCGAAGCGCTGCGCAATCTCCGCGCGCGTCGGCGGCAGGCCGGTGGTCTCGATCCACTCGCGGATGAGCTTGAAAATTTCTTCCTGGCGGCGGGTCAGGTCACGCATGGGGCTTCCTCCGGATACTGTATGCATGTACAGTGTGTGTGTAACCAGTATAAATACCGGATCCGGAAAACGCCATACGCACGCAGGAGAAGCCTCATGATGAAACTTGGAAAAATCAGCCCGCTCGCCTTCAGCCGCATGAAGCAGCGCGGGATTTCCATCGCCACTCTCAACGATCTGCTCGCCCGCGGCCAGGTCGAAAAGCAGTTCGACGGCGCCCGCGTGGTGTACCTGGACAGCCCCGCGCCCGCCCCGTCCTGGGCGGGGCGTCCGCAACCGAGGCTGTATGCGGTGGTCGACGCGGCGGGCGAGGTGCTGACGGTGGAGCGGCGGGTGCGGCTGCGCGCATGAAGAGATCGCCGCAATAAGCAGGTGCTGGCTGGCTGGACGACCCGCCGCCGCCTCGGCACCCTGGCCACCCGGATTGGACGCGCGGGCGGGTACTATTACGCCTCTGCCCCGCAGCGAGCCCGCGCACCCGCCCCGTGCCGATGAACCGACCGCAGCCTGAACGCCCCCCCCGCTTGCCGGAGCCCCCGGACGCGCACGCCTTGCCCGCGCCCGCCAACGCGTGCCTGCAGGCGTGCCTCGCACGCCACGCCGCCGCGATTCCCGGTCTCGCCGAACTCGGCGAGCGGCTCGCCGCCAGCCGCGACACCGACGCGCTGATCGATCTCCACGAACAGTGCGCCCACTTGCTGGAACACGCCATGTGGGCCGCCGGGGCCGACTTCCACCCGCTGCTGGCGAGCTACCAGGCGCTGTTCCGCGAACAGGAGGCGCTGATCCGGCAGCGCGGCGAGGACGACCGCCACCACTTCATCCTCGGCATCCCGGTGGCGGATCGCCCGCCGCACCTGCGCGCCTGCCTCGAAAGTATCGTCCAGGTCTGCACCCTGTTCGACTACGGCGGCCACGCGTCCGGCAACTGGGACAGGATCACCGTCGTCGTCGCCGAGGACAGCCGCGACGAAGCCAACATCCGCCGACACATCGAACTGGTCGAGGCATACCGGCGGCGCGGCCTCAACGTCATTCATTACGGTCTGGCCGAGCAGTACGAACTGCTGCACGCCCTGCCGCCGCCCACGCGCGAACGGCTGGGCGGGCTGCTCACCTCCCAGCCGAAAGAGCGCTTCTATCTCAAGGGGCAGGCCGCCAACCGCAACCTCAGCTACCTGAAGTTTCTGCAGCTGAGCGAAAACCGGCACAACACGCTGTATTACCTGATCGACAGCGACCAGTCGCTGTGCCTGAACCGGCAGACCGCGGCCGGCGAGGAAGTCGTCCATGCGCTGCCCTACTTCCACGTCATCGACCGCATTTTCCGCAGCACCGATACGCTGATGCTCACCGGCAAGATGGTCGGCGACCCGCCGGTGTCGCCGGCGGTGATGGCGGCCAATTTTCTCGACGACGTCGCCGCCTTCTTCAGCCGGATGGCCGCCCTGGCCGCGCGCGCGGCCTGCACCTTCCACGGCGCGCCGGGTCCGCTGGCCGGCAACGCCGCCTACCACGACCACGCCTCGCTGTTTGGCTTCGACAATCAGGCCGCCAGCTACCCCTACGCCTGCCGCCTCGCCGGCGACCACGACCACGGTGCCTGCCTGGCCGACTTCACGCAGCGGCTCGACGCCTTCTTCTTCGGCGAGCACCTCACGCGCAAGACCTGGTTCGGCTATGGCCCGGGCTTTGCCGAACTCGCCCCCGCACGCACCGTCTACCCCGGCAATTACGTGGTCAACCACGCCGGGCTCAAATACCTCATCCCCTTCGGCCACCTGCGCCTGCGCATGTCCGGCCCCACCGCCGGCCGGCTGATCGCCGCCGAGATCGGCGCGCGCTTCGCCTCCGCCAACCTGCCCAACCTGCACCGCCGCACCACCGAAGCCGGGCTGGCCGACGACTTTCGCCCCGGCGTGGAAATGGGCGATACGAGCGTCGACCTGTCCGACGAATTCGAGCGCCAGTTCTTCGGCGACCTGATGCTGTTTGCCACCGAACAGCTGGTGAAGCGCGCCGACGTGACCCAGCCCTTCGCGCGCGACGCGGTCGAAGCCGTCGTCGGCGAGAAGGAAGCCGAACTGCTGGCGCTGTACCAGCAGAAGCACGACGCCATCGTCGAGCGCAGCCGGCAGCTCGACGACCTCGTCTTCAACGCCGGCCATTGGTGGCTCCACGCACCCGAACTCGCGGCCGCCCTGCAGCAGGTGCGCGCCTTCATCGACAACATCGAGCGCAACTTCGGCGCGTGCGCGCCCGCCTGGCGCCAGATCCAGTCCGCCGAGCATCGCGCGCAGCGCAAGCGGCAGATCGTCGAAGCCCTGATGAATTACCGCGCCGAGCGGGATGCCTGGGACAGCCTGTTCTGAAGATGACGCGCCTCCCCCCAAAGGGGCGAGGGAGCTACCCAAATCCGCGCCCAAACCCACATGCGCAATGTTGCGCATTCCGGCACAACCCGTAGAGGATTCCATGTCTCCCAACAAGGCGCCTCGGCGCGATTGGACTCGTGCTATGCTGCGAATGTATACATCGTCACACAGGAGCGGTTCATGGCCACGGCTATCCTTACCCTGCGCATCCCCGAAGAAACCAAGGCCAAGCTCGACAAGCTGGCTCAAGCCACGCACCGGTCCAAATCCTGGCTGGCGGAAGAGGCCATCGCGCGCTACCTCGACCTGGAGGCCTGGCAGGTCGGTGAAATCGAGCAGGCGATCGAGGAAGCCGACCGGGGAGATTTCGCGAGTCCGTCCGACTTGGCGGACCTGTTGAAGAAGCATGCAGGTTAAATGGCTGCGGCGTGCCCTGCTCAACCTCGAGCAGGAAGCGGCCTGGATTGCGCAGGACGATCCCCGTGCCGCCGCAGCCCTTGTCACGGAGGCCGACGCCGCCACCCGTTTGCTCGCGCAGCATCCCGACATGGGGCGACCGGGCCGGGTGCCGGGAACCCGCGAACTCGTCCTGCCGCACTTTCCCTGCATCATTCCCTATCGCGTCAAAGCGCAGCGCGTGGAAATCCTGCGCGTGTTCCACACTGCGCGCAAATGGCCGCCCGGCTTTGGGGTGGAATAAGCGACGCATAGCGCCCTTGCGTCATCTCCCGCCCGCAATCGGCCCGGAGTGGCCTCCCGCGACACCAGCCGTTTCAAAGGATGACCGAATCCGCCGCCCCGGCAACAATCCGTTCGCGGCATTCCCGGTACGCCGCCTGCGCCGCTTCCAGCGCCTCCTGCGGAACCTCTATCTGCGAATAATCGCTGCGCGTCCGGTCGATGCGCCCGCTTCCCATGCGCGCCGACGTATCCCCACGGCGCGCCGTGCCGGTGCGGCTGAACACCGCGTAGCGCTCGCTCAGCGGCGCGTCCAGTTCCAGCCAGGCCGTCAGCCGGGGCAGCAGCCGTTCCGGCGCGCGCTGCCACAGCTCGGCGTCGAAATAGCAATACGGCCAGCCGGTCGTGCAGCAGAATTCGGCCAGCGCCCGTACCCGTTCGACATAGTAGTTCGCCGCCGCGACCGGCGAGGCATACAGGTCCGGTTCCGGTTTCTGCCGAAACAGATGCACGATGCTCCGGATCGTGTGCGCCGGCTCCGCCAGCACAACCAGAATCTTGATATCGGCCAGCCCCAGCCGCTCGGGCCGTAACGGGTAATCGTTGTGCAGCAGCTTGTCGAAGAGATAGCGGCTGCCCGGCTTGAGCGCATCGCCCTGCCGGAACACCTCAAGCTGCCGATCCAGCGCAGCAGGCTCCTCATAGCCGAGGTGCATCTCGTAATAGCCGTTGATCTGCGGATGCGAGCCGAGAATGTGCCCCGCCAGGCTGGTGCAGGCGCGCATGTGGCTCAGCAGGAAGATGCGGGCGCAGGGGTCAGACACAGCGCTCATTTGCCATTCCCGGATCGCTCGCGGTGCCGCCCCATCCTCTCAGTCTGCGAGAGATGGACACAGCTGAACCGAGATCGGATCCATCGAGCCTTGATCAATTGGAATTGACGAAATAGAGCACACTTGAATTGCACTGTTCGCATTCACGGAAAAACTTGAGGCCCTCCTTGCGGATGCGTTCCTTATGCCCCTCCTTCCCGCAGCCGATTTTGATCGGGGTATTGCCATCGCAATCGGCACACTTGAAGTAATAGCCATACTTGCCGTACTGGATCGACAGCTTTTCACTTGAGCAGTTACGGCATCTTGGTTTCTCGGTTGTTTGCTCCCTGTCTGCGACATAAGCTGCCGGTGCAGGCTCTTCGACCACTGACGTAGTCGCGGCCATCCCGGAAAGGCCGAATTTGGCGGCGTAATCGAATTTGATCGGCTGATGCCGGCGAACCAACTGACGTCCGATGTCCAGCAGCGTGTCAGTCGAAACAAACTTGGCCATGGCGGCCACGGTCTCCAGAACACCCTCTTTCTCGAATCGCTTGCCTATCGCATCAATCAGCATATCCGCCTTTAGAACACGACTTGTTTCATGCTTCTTGGGCCGGTCGACCCTCGAGTTGGGCGATACCAGAACGTAAGGCTCGAAGGTGGGCGACAGACGCATACCCAATCGTGTTGGCATGTCGAGCTGCTTAAACGCATCCTTCAGAACAACAACATGCCGCTCGTTTTGGGCAACTGGCGAGGCCATGCCCTCATAGGTTTTCTTGTAGTCATTCCAGCGCAGGAACTCCCCATCATCGGTGATCTTGACCCCCGCGTGAAAACTCTTCGTCTCCAGCACAAAGGCCGTGAGCGAGCGATGCAGCAGCAAATGGTCTATCTGAGCAACCCGCCCACCCACATCAAGGCGCAGGTCGTGAATGACCAGTGTGTTCTTCGAGTCCTTCAGATGAAAGTCGATGAAATAGGCTGCTTCCTGTTCGGCTTTCAAGCCCGCACGAACGGCGCGCAACGCTTGTTCGATTTTGGCTCTTCGGTCTGCTGGCGCGATTGATGCCAACCGCTCAAGCTCCGCAATCTGCTCATCTTTCCTGTCTGCTGATTTCAAAAGCATAACTACGCGAATTCCTTATCTGGATACACATTCAATCTGGGCATCAGCCTCTTCGGCCCTCATATCGGCCAGAATCTCCCGGAACTGTTCCAACGCCGTCTCCAGGTCGTCGACGATTTCCTGCGCAATCACCTCCGGTGCAGGCAGATTGTCGGAGTCGGACAGCGATTCATCCTTCAGCCAGAAAATATCCAGACTCGCCTTGTCGCGGCTGATCAGTTCATCGTAGTCATAAGCACGCCAGCGGCCCTCAAGCCCCGTTCGCGCTGAGCCTGTCGAAGCGCTTTCCGCGTCTGCACTCCACGTCGCCTTCCGATCATGCCGGTTCGCCGGGTTGTAGCACTGCACGAACTCATCCAGGTCTTCGCGCTTCAAGGGGTTGGTCTTGAGCGTGAAGTGCATATTGGTGCGCAGGTCGTAGATCCACAGCTTCCTGGTCCACGGGGTTTCGGCGGCGGGCTTCTTGTCGAAGAACAGCACGTTCGCCTTCACGCCCTGGGCGTAGAACAGGCCGGTGGGTAGGCGCAGCAGGGTGTGGACGTCGCAGTCGTGCAGTAACTTCCTGCGGATCGTCTCGCCCGCCCCGCCTTCGAACAGCACGTTGTCCGGCAGCACCAGGGCGGCGCGGCCGTTCTGCTTCAGCAGCGTCTTCACGTGCTGGACAAAGTTGAGCTGCTTGTTCGCGGTGGTGGCCCAGAAGTCGTCGCGCTCGACGGTGTCGCGTTCCTTGCTGACCTTGCCCTCTTCTCCAACAATCGTCGTGCTGCTCTTCTTGCCGAAGGGCGGATTGGTCAGCACCGCGTCGAAGCGCTCGCCGGGATCGGCGGCCAGCGAATCGCCCACCACGATGGGTACGGTGGAAGCGGCATCTTGCCGCTTATCTGACGCCTCCAAGCGGCGGGACGCCGCTTCTACGCTGCCGATGCCGTGCAGCAGCATGTTCATCGCACACAGCCGGGCGGTGGCCTGCACCAGCTCCCAGCCCTTGAAGCTTTCCCCGCGCAGTTTCTTCTTCTCCGCCGACGTCATGTTGGGATAGTGCTTCACCACATAGTCGTGTGCCGCCAGCAGAAAGCCGCCGGTGCCGCAGGCCGGGTCTGAGATGGTCTCGCCGGGCCGCGGCGCCATGGCATCGACAATCGCCTGGATCAGCGGGCGCGGCGTGAAGTACTGGCCCGCGCCGGACTTGGTGTCCTGCGCGTTCTTCTCCAGCAGGCCCTCGTAGGCGTCGCCCTTCACGTCGGCGCTCATCGACACCCAGGTTTCCTTGTCGATCAGGTCCGCGATCAGCCGCCGCAGCTTGGCCGGGTCCTGAAACTTGTTCTGCGACTTGGTGAAGATCAGCCCGAGCAAGCCTTTCTGCTTGCCCAGTTCCTCCAGCGTGTGGCGGTAGTGGTCGAACAGCTCGTCGCCGTCCTTCTTCGTAAGGCTCGCCCAGTCATAGCCGGCAGGCACCGGGCTCGCCTGATTATAGGGCGGCCGGCTGCGCTCGTCGGCCATCTTCAGGAACAGCAGATAGGTGAGCTGCTCGACGTAGTCGCCGTAGCTCATGCCGTCGTCGCGCAGGACATTGCAGTAGTTCCAGAGTTTCTGGACGATGGTGGCTGTGTTCATTTCAAACTCCAAAGTGCCTTGATCGGCACCGCGAACAAATCCTCGGCGAAGCGCACCGTGCTCTCGCCGTCATAGAGCACCACGCCGCTCGCAAAGCGCACGCCGCTTGCATCCTTGAGTTTGCGCAAGCCCCTGAAATCCGATTCTGTGACCGTCGCCGCCGCCTTCACCTCCACGCCGGCGAGTTCGCGCCCTTCGCGTTCCAGCACGATGTCCACCTCGTAGCCGTCCTTGTCGCGGAAGTGGTGAAAGCCGATGGCGTCATCGTGCCAGCTGGCCTGGCGGCGCAACTCCTGCAACACAAAGGTTTCCAGCAGTTGTCCGAGCAGTGGGCGATCCCTGGCCAATGCGCCTGCATCCACGCCGAGCAGGCTCGAAGCCAGGCCGGTGTCACCCAGATGCAGCTTCGGCGTCTTCACCAGACGGCTCAGCCGATTGCTGTGCCAGGGCGGCAGCAACTCGATCAGAAAAATGCGTTCCAGCAGCGTCACATAGTCACGAATGGTCGGACGGCTCAATTGAAACGGTGCAGCCAGCTCGCTGACATTCAGCAGCCGCGCCGTCTGCCCCGCGGCCATCTGCAGCAGCCGCGGCAAGGCGTCCAGCGAACTGATGCGCGCCAGTTCGCGCACATCGCGCTGCACCAGCGTTTCGAGATAGGCGCGATACCAGTCGCGCCGCCGACGCCCGGCGGCGCGTGCCAATGCAGCAGGATAGCCCCCGGCGACAATACGTTCGGCAAGCTCCGCACCAAGGCGCCCATGCGCTTTCGCCTTGAAAGCGCGCGAGAACAAGGCGTCGATGAAACCACTCTTGACCCCTGCCAGCTCACACTGTGCCAGCGGATACAGGCGCAGCAGCTCCATCCGCCCCGCCAGCGAGTCCGACAACTTCGGCGCCAGCAGCACATTGGCCGAGCCGGTCAGGATGAAACGCCCAGGGCGCCGGTCGCGATCCACCGCCGCCTTCAACGACGCGAACAACTCCGGCACTCGCTGCACTTCGTCCAGAATCACCTTGTCCGGAAGGTCCGCCACAAAGCCCACAGGGTCGGCCTTGGCCGCCGCAAGTTGCACCGCATCATCGAACGTGATGTAAGCGTACCCCTTCACCGTTTGCGCCAGTGTCGACTTGCCGCACTGGCGGGGACCATGCACCAGGACCACAGGCGTATCGGCAAGCGCCTCGATCAGCCGTGGGCGGATAAAACGGGTAATCAGGGGTTGGGGAGGCATGCGGCTGATTGTAACAAAGGTATCCGGCCAATTGAAACCTTATTGGCCGGCCGATTGAAGCCTGCGAGCCTGCCGCAGGGGTTCGGCCAGTTTGGATTTACGAATAAATGCAAACCCAGGGTTTGCAAAATCGGACAAACCCAAACCTTGCGCGGCCGCCGCAGTTTGGCCGGGTCCTGACGATCTCTACTGAAGATTGGACGCCGATAGGCGCCCGCAGGGTGAGCGCCGCAATAAAGCGGCGCGATTCAAACTTGTTCTGCGACTTGGTGAAGATCAGGCCGAGCAAGCCTTTCTGCTTGCCCAGTTTCTCCAGCGTGTGGCGGTAGTGGTCGAACAGCTCGTCGCCGTCCTTCTTCACAAGACTGGGCCAGTCATAGCCGGTGAGCACCGGGCTGGCTTGGTTATAGGGCGGCCGGCTACGCTCGTCGGCCATCTTCAGGAACAGCAGATAGGTGAGTGGAGCCTGCCCTGAGCGGAGTCGAAGGGTAGTCGCCGTAGCTCATGCCGTCGTCGCGCAGGACGTTGCAGTAGTTCCAGAGTTTCTGGACGATGGTATTGGTGTTCAAGCTTTACTCCAAACGTGCCAGCGCACGCAGTTTGTCTTCAAGGTCCGGCAGGCGCTCCTGGCTGGCCGCGTCCCCCGGCAAATGTCCTGGCAGCGCATCGATAAAGGCCGATGTGGCAAGCAAACCTGTAACTCGCTCACGCAGATACGCCCGCAGCTCGGCATTGCTCGACCGGCATTCGTCGACCAGGCTGTCCCGCCCATCGATTACCGCCAGAAAATCGCCCAGATCATGGCTGAACAAATAATCGCCCCTGCCACGTCCGGAAAAAGCCTCCAGTTTGGTGGCCAGAAAAACCGGCGCCGCCACCAGGCGGATCACCGTGCCGCTTGGCAAAGCCAGGCGCTCGGCAGTATCGAGCGCCAACGGGTACCAAGGGTTGGAAAAACCGAGAACGCCTTCCAGCGCCGGCATCACATCCACCGCCACGCCGCCCACCCGCCAACGACAGATTGGCGCATCCGGGCTCATGTCGTGCTCGAATCCCCGTTCAGCCAGGGTTTTCTCGACACGATGATAGTCCGCCAGCGTCAGCGCCTGGGCCAGCAGGTCCACATCCTCCGTGGGACGGATCGCCGGCATGGCCGGGTCGGTAATTAGCAAGCCCGCGACCGCGCCACCGATGAACACCAGTTCGCCCAGCAGATCGTCGCCCAACCGCTGGGCGACCGATTCCAGCATCAGCACATTGATGTCGTTGGGATTCATCCCGCCAACCGCTCGTCCAGCAGCGGCAGCGCCAGCGCCCGCTCGCGAGGGCTGCCGCCGCGCACCGCGTCGAACAGCACCAGCAACTCGTAAAGCGCAGGGTTGCGGCCAGCCGACTCGGGCACCGTGGGGTAAAGCGGATAAAACGCCTCGCCGCGCGCCGTGCCGTTCTTGTGCGGCCACACCGGCGCTGGTTCATTGGGCTGCACAATTTTGTCGGCAAGCGGCGGTGCGGCATACCCCGTCGGCATGCCCCGCGACATGCCACCACGCGTGGCAGGAAAGGCATAGCGCGCCCCGTTCCGCACAAACTGGCGCAAAGCCTCACGCACCACCGTGGCCTTGCCAGACTTGTCTTTGCGGGCCAACTGTGCAAGCACCGCCCGTTCCACGCACGCATGAATTTCCGATGCCGTCAGGCTCAGTTCGGATGCCAGCGCAGCATACGTTGGCGCAGCGCCCTTCTCCATCGACAGGCGCAACAGCACCACCAGATCCTGGGGGCGAAGGACTACCTGAGGATTGGATTTGGCTCTTGACATGGCGTTATTCTCTATTCGCGAATAGAGAATATATTGCGCAACCCCATTGATAGTCAAGGATATTCATGGGTGTTTACAGGGCCAATAAAAACGCGGTGAGAAATCCGGGCCTGGCCCGTTAATTTCCTTCTGTCACTCCAAGACCGCGCGGCAAGCACAAGGGCGGTACACGACCTCGACACCAGGCGCGGCACCGCCTTCATCGAAAGCGGCCTTCAACGACCGGGCCAACGCCTCACCCGCCCGGTCGCAGGCCGCGCGATCAGATTCGCGCAAGAGAAAAAAATCATTCCATACAGCCTCTGTGCTGAAATCCGACCAGTCCGCCTCCATACCTTCCAACGCGTAGCGCAGTGCATAACCCCGACAAGCAAACCGCAACCATTCCTGAAAACAGGCGTAAACCGACCAGCGTGGAAACAGGCGAACAGGCCAGCCTCGGTCCGGCTCTCCATTGATGGCAAGCAGATGGCTGCCGGAAAAGCCGAATTCGAGCAGCGTGTTCGGCGGCAAGATCGGCTCACGCATCCTGAGTTGCGCACAATCCAGAGCCAATGCGCGTTCGAATGCCATGCCCCGCCCGTCAGGTTCAAGCTCATCCACCGGCAGTTCCGGGCTGCCCGCAGCGCGAATAGCATCCAGCATGGCGCAAATATCGTGCTCGTACGTCTCGCGCTCGAACATCAGCCGAACGAAACCGGCGCGTCCCGCCCATTCCGGCGCCAGCGCCGGGGCCAGCGCCAGCGCGTCGATCTCCCACACCACGGTACCTGCATCGGGGTGGCTGACAAACACCGGCTCCTCGATCCCCACGTCCGGCGGATAACCGCAATCGCTGTTCAACACTTGGTGGCCTCCCGGCCGCTGCGCGGAGGCGAACAGTTCCAGCACATCCCAGACGATGCCGGTATTGCTATCCAAGACGGCGGGATTGCAACCGGCAAATTCGGGTATAAACCGGATGCTCTGCCACGCCGGTTGGGCATGGATTGTTTCGTGATCCAGCGCCCAGCCCAGCCGGGCGCGAAACTCGGCCAATGGCGAGGCAAACGGGTCGAGCTTCACGGGCTGAAAGCGCGCTGCAAAATGGACTGGCGCAGGCGCCCGGCGCGCTGGAGGTTGGCGTCCACCTGGGCCTCGGTTTCGTGCAGGAGGGTGAGGCGGCGGTCAACTTCGGCGACGATGCGGTTTTGTTCGGCCATCGGTGGCAACGGCACACAAACAGCGCGAACTAGCGAGAGGTTCAGGTTTGGCTGGACACCACCCGACGCGACTTTGCGCATTTGCTCATAGTTGAATTCGAGGAACTGTTTTAGGTATTTCCGAACGTCCTCGTCGGCTTGCAGAGCCGCAAGCGCTTGATTAGTTGTTGCTGCGATTCGCAACTCGGAACACTTGCCGCGGGTCTTTCCCTCGCCGTACATCGCGACCAACAAGGTGCCAGGTGGATAAAGCGTAAGGTTGGTTTCAGCTAATGCGTCACTTGTCACAAACTCATCCGCATGATCGACAAAGGCATCGTTCACAACCGCGCTGGTCACCCAAGGAATCTCCCCGCCGTAGTACCTGGCCTGATCACGTTTTGGTGTCGCCCCGGTGCCCACTTCTGATAGCTGATCAACATTGGCCCACACCCACCCCTCCGGCAATTCGGGCAGGTCGGTGGTGTTGGGCTCGGCGGGTTCCTTGTATTTGCCCTTGCCTTGCCCCCTACCAGAGATAAACCACTGACTGCGGCGGATTTCGAGGATGCGTTGCAGGAGTTGCTCGCCGGTCTCGTAGCTGCGGCCTTCGCGGCGGGCGAGTTCGGCTTCGGTTTCGACGAGGCGGCCTTCGACGGCGGCTTTGAGGACGGCGGCTTTGTAGCGCTTGAGGTTGGCCTTGACGCGCTTGAGGTTGGCGACGGCTTCGTCGAGGCGGGAGAATTGTTTTTCGATCTCCGCAACGATGCGTTTTTGTTGGTCGAGGGGGGCGACGGGAATCGTGCTTTGTTTCAAGTAGGTCGTGGACACACGCTTCTGTCCCACAGCCCCGGTCATGTACCGCTCAGCCTCGCTACGAAACGCTTGGCTCGAAACGTAGTAATAAATGTATTTGGCGTCCATGCCCGGTTTAGGCCGGAGGACATGGAATTCAGTGGAACCGAAGCCATAACCATTAGCCAGCTTAGGGACTACGGCCATCTTTCCGTTTTCCATACACGGCGTGATCTTGGCAAACAGGACGTCGCCCTCGCGGAAGGCGGTAAAGCCCTTTTTTACCGCGCCCGCCGGGCAGGTTTCCTCAACGCGAATTGAGCCATCTCCAGCGCCGACTGCTGGCATAGGAACGAACGAAACCGGCAAGTCGTCTGGTATCACGGCTTTGTCTACGCGCGGATTCACGTCAGCCACTTCTCCGATGGCTAAGACCTGCCACTCGCCATGTTCAGTCCGGACAAGGGTGTCTTTCGCGTAATCGGCTCGTGCTTCTTCAGCCTTCAAAATGCGGTCACGACTCACTTCGTCCGCCCCTTGGCCTTGCGATACACCGCGCTGTCCTCCCGCTTGCCCACGGCCACGACGACGACCACCACCCGCTCGTCGAAGACCTGGTACACCAGCCGGTAGCCGGCGGCGCGCAGCTTGATCTTGTAGCAGTCGGGCATGCCGGACAGGCGGGCGGATTCGACGCGGGGGTTGTCCAGCCGCTCCAGCAGCTTGGCCTTGAATTGCTCGCGCAGAGGGCGGTCGAGTTTCTGCCACTCCTTCCAGGCGCTCTCCCGGAATTCGAGGCTATAGGTCATTCGGGTCGACCTTGACGGTGGGCTCGTGCTCGCGTTCCTTCACCAGCTTGGCGAGTTCGATGTCGTCGAGCTTTTCCATCATGGCTTCGAAGGCGGCGGCGGGCACCAGGTAGGCGGCGGGTTTGTTGTGGTTGAGCACGGCGACGGGGAAGCCGTCCGCCTCGTCGATGACGGCGGTGGGATTCTTCTTCAGTTCGCTGATGCTGACCGAGGCGTTGGTGTAGAGCAGTTCCATCGCAGGCTCCTTCAAACCATTAATCTGGTCATTATTTTAGTCTTTATTTCGCTCGTCATGCGGCCAGGGTTTCGTTCAGTTGCTCGATGAGGGTGTTGAGTTCGTCGCCGAAGAGCTGGTAGACCTTGCCGAGGCCGCCTTCCTGGGCGAAGGGGGCGTATTCGAAGTCGTCCGGTTCGATGCCGAGGTTGGCGGCAATGTGGTCGCGGATCATTTCGAGCCATTTCATCTGTTCAGTAGTGAAGCCCGTAGAAGCGGCATCTTGCCGCTTTGTTTCGGCCAAGCGGCGGGACGCCGCTTCCACCCATACCTTGAAGTTGGCGTTGACGCGCTCGGGGAACGGCACGAGTTCGTTGTCCTGATGGATGGCAAAGCGGACCAGCGAGACCAGATCGGTGAGGATGCGTTTGCCGCTGGCGCCTTTGACCTTGCTGGCTTCCAGCGCGGCGTAGGCTTGCCAGAGCTGGGATTCGTTCCACAGGTAGGGCGGCTTTTCGATGGCGTCGGCGAGTTCTTTCACGGCATCGAAGGTGAGGCGCTGTTTGTAGGGCTTGGCGTAGAGGATTTGCAGGGCGGTGATTTCGTCTTTGTGGTCGGCGATGAATCGCTCGAAGGATTGGACGAGGCCTTTGGCGCGGTCGAGGGCGGCCTGGCTGAAGCCGGCTTCGATGACCTGATCCTGGCTGACGTGGTCGATGGTGAGTTCGTTTTTGGCTTTGATGTCGAGGATGAGCTGGCGCAGGGCGGGGTCGCATAGGGGTTTGGCGGCGAGTATCCGCGCCTGCTGCATCGCCGTGGAAGCGGCGTCTCGCCGCTTGTCCGCCGCGCTCAATTCGTATTCGGAATGCCGCTGTATATATTGTTCAATGCGAAACAGTTCTTCGGGCGAGCGTACGATACGGTCGTAGGATTCCTTTTGCCAGATTGAGATCGTGCCTTCCGACAAGCGGCCGGACGCCGCTTCTAACTGCAATATCTGTTTGGCCGTGTAGCTTTTCCAGCTATGCAGGATTTCAGAGAGTTCGTGCCCCGGCAGCGGCGTGACGATCGCGTGGACATGGTTGGCGGCCACCACATATTTTCCGAGCCGGTAGCGTTCTCCGTCGAAATGCCTCAATGCCGTCTCCATCAGCTCGCGTGCCTGAGGGTTTGCCAGAGCGCAGCTTCCCACACCGGCGTCCAGCCAGGACTCGATGCGGGCGGAAAAGCGCTCTGTATAGTCGGTTTCCTGCGCGGCTGACCACGGGTGTGGGTTGCGCGTCAGCCAGTCGGCACGTGCCTCCCGCCAAGCGATGAGACGTTGTTTGGGTAACGAATCCGCCAGACGGAAGGTGACGAAATAGCTGGCCTCATCCTGCCGCCAGTGTGGAAGATTGGCGCGCTGCATCTCGATAGGAGCATTGGGGTCTAGGAAGCCGTATCCCGCGTAATTGTCAGCGGTTTCCATTGGTAAGCGGCGGGACGCCGCTTCTACGGGATCGGGCGAAAGTGCAGCTACCAACTGGTGGGCGAGGTCTTTCAGGCCGAGGCCGCCGCTGGCAATGCGGATTCTGGCGTCGTCTTCGGCGCTGATGCGGTGTTCCATCCGGGCCAGGCGGCCGGCGATGCTGGTGATGACGTCGTCTTCGGTGTTGCCGAAGGCGACGGCTTGCAGCAGGCGCTCGAAGCTGACGCTGGGCTTTTTCTCCATGGGGCGGGCGTCGGTTTTGTCCTGCTCGCACACGCCGACGGCGTCGATGATGACGAAATGGTCCTTGGCCTTGGCGTCGGGGGTGACGGCCTTGAGGTCGTCGGGCTTGATGACGCGCACGCCGCGGCCTTTCATCTGCTCGAAGAAGCCGCGCGATTTGACGGCGCGCATGAAGAAGACGATTTCGACCGGTTTGATGTCGGTGCCGGTGGCGATCATGTCGACGGTGACGGCGACGCGCGGGTGGTAGCTGTTGCGGAAGGCCGAGATGAGTTCCTTGGGCGTGGCGCCCCCCTTGCCTGGTAAGTAGCTGCGGTAGGTGATCTTCTGGGCGAATTCGTTGCCCTTGCCGAATTCCTCGCGCAGGATTTCGACGATGTTTTCGGCGTGGTTGTCGTCCTTGGCGAAGATGAGAGTCTTGGGCACTTCGGTGCGGCCGGGGAAGATTTCGCTGAAGAGTTTGTCGCGGAAGGTGCGTACGATGGTGCGGATCTGGTCGGGGGTGACGACGTCGCGGTCGAGCTGGTTGGGGTCATAGGCGAAGTCGTCGTCGAGTTCTTCCCAGCGGGTTTTGCGGGTGTCGCGTTCCTGTTTTTCGACGTAGTAGCCGGCTTCGACCCTGGAGCCGGCCTCGGTGATGGCGGTCTTGATGCGGTAGACGTCGTAGTTGACGTTGACGCCGTCGGCCACCGCCATCTCGTGGTTGTATTCCATCACCAGGTTCTGGTGGAAGAAGCCGAAGGTCTGCTTGCCGGGCGTGGCGGTAAGGCCGACGAGGTAGGCGTCGAAGTATTCCAGCACCTGCGCCCACAGGTTGTAGATGGAGCGGTGGGCTTCGTCGGTGACGATGATGTCGAAGGTTTCGATGGGGATGCTGGGGTTGTATTCGATGGGCTCGGGTTCTTTGAGGAGCTTGCCCAATTGATCCACGGATTCTTCTTCCAGGTCGACCGGCAGCTCTTTGCCCTTGAGCATGGAGTACATGCGCTGGAGGGTGCAGATGCAGACGCGGGCGGTGGTGTCGATCTGGTTGCCCTGCAGGCGCTGGACGATGTATTCCTCGCTGAACTTGAAGTTGTTGTAGGGCGAGACGTATTGCTGGAATTCCTTGAGGGTCTGGTCGGCGAGGTTGCCGCGGTCGACCAGGAACAGGATGCGCCGCGCCCCGGCGAACTTGATCAGCCGGTAGATGAAGGAAATCGAGGTGAAGGTCTTGCCCGATCCGGTGGCCATCTGGATCAGGGCGCGGGGGCGGTTTTCCTTGAGGGATTTTTCCAGGTTGCGGATCGCGGTGATCTGGGCGGGCCACAGGCCTTCTTCCTTGAGCGGCGGCATGGATTGCAGCTTGGCGAGGAAGGTGGCGGCGGTTTCTCCGGCGTTACCCTGCCCCGGCTGCACGGCGGGCGCATAGCCCAGCCAGTTGGCGAGAAGTTCGGGCTTGTGGAAAGCAAACACCGGCCGCGAGCGCGGCGTAGGGTCAAGGCCGTTGGTGAAACGGGTTTCGATTCCGGTAGTCTGGTAGGCGAACGGCAGCGGGTTGTGCCAGCGCGGCAGGCCCGGCGGCAGGCCCTTGGTGTATTTATCGGACTGGGTTTCGACGCCGGTGAGGGTGACGCCTTCCTTCTTGGCTTCGATCACCCCGGCCGCTTTGCCGTCCACATATAAGAGGTAGTCGGCGAAGCCGTAGCCGGGCAGCGGAAATTCACGGATAGCGACGCCGCGCGCGGCGTGGATGTTGGCGGCGGAGGCATCGCAGACATGCCAGCCTGCCGCCTCCAGCAGCACATCGATATTTCCCCTCGCTTGTTGTTCCGGCTGTGGTGCCAAAACGCCCCCTTGTTTGTATCAGGGGGATTTTCGCATAGGTCGTCGGTTATCGACTGGACACGATCAACCCAACGGTGAAGGCGGCTGCCAGATCCCATCCCACGCCGCCTGCGCCGACATCCGCATCCGCTCGGGCAGCGTGAGCTTGCGCCGGTAGCGGATGTGCAGCACCCGGCCCCGCGCGCAGGCGGCACGGACGATGTCGTCGCTGGTGGCGAGTTCGTCGACCAGCCCCAGTTCCAGCGCCTGGCTGCCGAGCCAGGCCTCGCCGGTGCCGACCTTGTCGATGTCGAGCCGGGCGCGGCGCGTCTGCACGAAATCGCGGAAGTGTGTGTGGATGGTCTCCAGTTCCTCGCGCAGCTTGGCGCGGCCGGCGTCGGTGTTTTCGCCGAACACGGTGACGGTGCGCTTGTACTGGCCGGCGGTGAACTGTTCCCAGTCGATGTCGCGCGCCTGCAGCCAGCGGTGGAAATTGGGAATCTGCGCGATGACGCCGATGGAACCGACCAGCGCGAAGGGCGAAGCGACGATGCGGTCGGCGGCGGCGGCCATCAGGTAGCCGCCGCTGGCGGCGACGCTGTCGACCATGGCGGTGAGCGGCAGTTTAGCGTCGCGCAGCCGCAGCAGCTGGGCGGCGGCGAGGCCGTAGCGGTTGACCATGCCGCCCGGGCTCTCCAGCCGCAGCAGCACGGCGTCGCCCGGCTGGGCGACCTGCAGGATGGCGCTGACTTCCTCGCGCAGCGCCGCGATGGCGGAAGCGCGGATGTCGCCCCTGAAGTCGAGCAGATAGGTACAGGGCCGCACCTCGGCCTGCTCGCGCCGCGCTTTCTGTTCGGTCTTGCGTCGCTTGAGCAGGGTCTTGTGCGCCGGTTTCGGCAGGCGCAGGGCATCGATGGCGTCGCCGGCGGCTTCGAACTGGCGGTTGACGTCGCTCACCTCGACATGGCCGGCGTGCCGGGCCTTGCGACGCGACAGCAGAACCAGTCCGGCGGCGATGGCGAGAATCGCCGCCACGACGGTGACGGCTTCGGCGAGAAACAGCGCGTAGTGCGAGGCGAAACTGTTCATCGCGCGATCGTCCGGCGGCAGAAAGAAGAGGCGGTCCGGATGATGCGCGGGGTGATTTTCATGGCGGGCTGATCGTGCATGCGTTGACAGGAAAAATCAGTGTAGCAACGGGGCGCCGGAAAGCGCATCGGTATTCCCGGATTTCCGGCAGGTCTTCCGCCTGGCCGCAGGATGACGTGTCCAGGCGACGGCGCTGGAGTCTGCTGTTTTCAGCTTCACAACACCCGGTTCACCTCGAACACCGCATCGATCCCCTGCCCGTTCCAGTCGTATTCGAGGTAGGCGGCGTGCAGGCAGTTTTTCAGTAACGCAGTGCTGAAGGCAGCCAGGCATACGCCGGTGGGGTGCCGCACCGACGGGTACAGAATGCCGCGCACGCCGTCGGACCGGAGCTTGCGGCCGATGCCCTGGCTATGGCCGTAGTCGTCGGGATCGACGATGCCCGGGTCGGTCTGGCTGGCTGCGCGGAAGTCGGCCACTTCGCCCTTCGCTTTCACGCTGTAGAGCCGCATCTGCAATCGCATCGGCGGCTCGCCGGTGGCCGCCATGAAGAGGGCCGAATGATGGCGGGTTTCGGCGATGGCGGTGGCGCGGTGGCGGGCGCAGTAGAACACGCCATAGCTGCCGTCGCTGAAGCGGCTGCCGTGCGGGTTGAGGTGGGTGAAGGCGGCCATGATGCAGGTGCTGCCGGGGCCGAACAGGCGCTCTTGCGGCGGCACCAGAGCGATCTCGCCGATTTCGTCGCGCAGGCGGTCGTTGCTCATCGCCTCCAGCGCGTAGAGGGCGTCGAAATCCTCGGGCCGCGCGACGCGCTCGAACAGGCCGACGGCGGGAAAGCGGCTGGGGATGACGCGCCAGGCCGGGTTCCAGTTCAGGCGCGCGGTCGGGTAGCTCAAGCCCAGCCGCCGCGGCGGGCGTCGAGGTACTGGCGCACCGCCACCAGGTCGGCGACGTTGCCGCCGAGCATGCGATCAAGCGCGCGCTGGCCGCCGAAACCCGGCGCGCTGTTGGGTTTTTTCACCCAGGCGTCGGCCGCCGCGGCGTCGGGCAGCAGGATCTGCAGCGCCTTGTAGATGCCCAGAATGCAGGACAGGCGTTCGAGCGTGTCGCGTCTGAGGTCGGCCGACTCGGGGGCGGATTTCCACTTGAAGAAGGTCGAGCGGCCCGGCGCGCCCAGCAACACCATCTGCTCGTCGGTGTTGAGCCCCCAGTCGCGCGCGATGTTGAAGAAGGCGCGCAGGCCGGCGGCGGACAGTTCGCGGCGGCCGGGTGTGGGCGGGGCCTTGACGGCGTGTGCCGTGGGTTGCATCGCACCCTCCATGACAGTACCTAAATGAACATATAACAGTAAATTAGTCCATTAATGGACTTTTGGCAAGGGTGTGTCGGGCTGGGGCCTGTTAACGCTATTTTCAGGTCTGCGGCGAGGCCGATTCGGGATGCAGCCCGCGAAGCAGGCCGCGCCGCTGTGCGGGCACAGCAAGCGGGCTGCGACAAAGGGATGCGCCCGGCTGGATTCACCACGGCCGGCCCGTCCCTCCGGGTTGCCGCGAGAAAGCGCGTCTGCGGCGTTGCGCCGCTTGGCAAGGGAACGACCCTTGCCGGCGCGACGCGCCTTGCATCCATCGCTTTCTCGCAGCAACGCAGACCTGAAAATAGTGTTAACAGGCCCTAACCTCACACGACCCTACATTAGCCGAGGCCGTTGCGGAGGGCGGGCACGCCAAACGCGATCAGCAGGACCAGCAGCGCCAGGCCGATCAGCAGCCGGGGATGGCGGCGCAGCAGGACCAGCACACCGGCACCGAGGATGAAGGCGGCGATGCCGGTGACGCTGCCGTTCCAGCGGGCATCGGCCAGCGGCCCCGCCAGCAGCACGGTGGCACTGGCGGCCATGGCCATGGCGTACAGGCTGACAAAGACCCGCCCTTTTTTCATCAGCGCGCGCACCAGGATGTCCAGCGCCACCAGCGGCGCGCGCACCGCGGCGAACACCCCGCGCAGCCAGCGGATGCCGGACCCCTTGCCCGACAGCGCGGACACTGCCACCGCCGCGGAGCGCGTGGCCATGACGGTAAAACGGTCGGTGCCCGCTTCCGCCAGGAGTTTTTCCTCGCCGACCCTGGCGCCCTTGAACAGTTCGATCAGTTGCGCTGCGGGCAGGTCGGGCGCATGGGTGAAACGGCGCTGTCCCCAGCTCCGTTTCGCGGAATCGGGAAACATCGCGCCGCGAAAGCGTTTGAGGAACTTGGGGCCGTTGCTGCCGGGATCGGCGCCGTCGAGTTCGTCGTCGCCCACGGCGTCGGCGAGCGCGGGCAGTTCGTGCCGCAGGATGTCCAGATGCAGCCGTTCCAGCACCATGGCGGCGCATTCGGGCAGTTGTTCGGGCAGGCCGGTGGCGGCGTGCAGAAAAGCCAGCTCGCGGCGCATGGCGGGCAGCCGCTTGTCCCAGCGCGACGCCAGCAGCGCGTGGTCGTCGGCGCGCGTCAGATCGTCGAGTACGGCGCCGCGCAGCTGATCCAGCACGGCGTCGGCGCCCGCTTCAGACTCGCCGGGGTTGATCGATTCCTGCCCGTACAGACGGGCCAGGCGGGCGGGATCGAGCAGAATGTGGACGAGGCGCTCGGCACCGTCGAGGCGGCCGAACATCCAGTCGTTGATGCGCCACGAGCGTTTGTAGAAGGCGCCGAAATGCGCCACCTGCACGCCGGCCAGTTTCTGTTCCAGCGCGTAGGGGCCGCCAAATGAAGTGGGCACGTTGGCGCTGAACTGGACGAGTTCCAGATACTGGTCCCGGGTGGTGTCGGCGCCAAAGGCGTATTGCACCACTTCCAGCGTCAGCAGGCGCTGCCAGGCGCCCGGCAGGTCGGCCTGCTGCGGCTGCAGAAAATCCACCAGAGTGCGCAGTTCGGCGTAGCGCTCGGTGCCGCGCGGCGGTACGCCGAGCGCCAGCACCTTTCGCAGCAGCGGCATGCTCTCCAGGAACAGCGCGCCGATTTGCTGCGCCATCCGCGTGAAGGCGCGCGGCGGCCGCAGCGCTTCTTCGTCGCCAAAATCGGGATCGTACAGCCGCACCCAGGCACGCATTTCGGCGTGCAACAGTGCAGCCAGCTGCGCGTCGCTTCCCTCATGATCGAGTTGCGTCAGCCGGGGCGCCAGTTCGGTGCCGCGTTCCAGCCAGTGCTGCTGGTCGAGACGGCGCAGACGGGCAAGTTCGGCCACCAGGTCGTAGGCGGTTTTGCGCGCCGCCATCAGCGCCTGCCAGCAGGCGTCGGTGCTGTCGGTGCGGCGCGCCGGCACCAGCCCCACCCCCCGGCGCAGCAGGTCGAGCACGGCGGACATGACGTTTACCAGGGTGAAAATGCCCCAGTGCCAGTGCGTCTGATCGGCCGCATCGGCATAGCTGTTGGGCAGCCAGGGCATGTCGCGCGCCAGCAGCAGCGTTTCGGCAATGCGCTGGCGCGCGCGGCGCCCGAGCGCGACATCCGGCGCGGTTTCGTCACGGTGACGGGCCGCCCCTTCGACGAGGGCGGCGGCGATGTAATCCGCCGCACTCTGGGCGCGGCGCAGCCGATAGCCGGGGAAGACAGCCTCGGCCACCTCCCTCCCGTCCTGCAGCGAGCGCGCCACCAGCAGGCGCGTGTCGCGCTGACGCGAAACCTCCTGGTTGTGCCGGGTAATCGCGCGCAACTGGTCGGACACCGACTCCACCCGCGGAATGCTGACCAGGGCGGCCAGCGCGGTGCCGATCAGGGTGGGAATCCGCTCCGGGTCTTCGGACGGCGGGTCCGGGATATGGCCGGGGTCGGGCACCACATAGGCGAGCACGCGCCGCACCTCGCCCTCGGCACGCTGACGGAATACCGCATCGATGGCGGACTCCAGCGGATTGTTGTCGAGCACGCCGCCATCGACGACGAAGCGGCCCGTTTCCCATCCGGCGTTGAAGTTGGCGTGGTCTTGCAGACAGGGCACCGGCACCCCACCCGCGCTCACCTTCTCTTTCGCGCCCGGCAGGTAGAACGGCTCGAAGGCGGCGGGGAAAGACGCCGTGGCGCGCGCGGCGGCGGCCAGCCTGGCCACGATGTCGGGCGCGGCAAAATGGTCGACCGGCACGTCGGGCCCGCGGCTGAACCTGAGCTGGCCGCGATGGGTGACGTCGCGGATCACCGTGCCGAGGTCGTCGGGAAAATCGCGCACTTCGCCGCACAGCACGGTGGTGGTCAGGGTAAGCTCGATCGGCAGGCTGGCGGGCGGCTGCAGCCCCGCACCCTGCTGGTCGCGGATTGTCTGGAAGCCTTCCACCATGGCCTTGTAGAAGTAGCCGCCGTCCAGCAGCGAGGGCGCATCCGACTGCGTGGGCTGCCGCAGCAGCGTGAGAAGGTCGCCCTTGTCGAGCCAGATGTCGCGCAGCGGATCGAGCGACTTGCCCTGGCTCATCGCCAGCGCAAGCAGCGCGCCGTTGATGCCGCCGGCGCTGGTGCCGCTGATGATGTCGACGCGCGGGCGCAGGCTCAACGCGTCGCACAGCCGCCGGTAGACCGTTTCGCCGCGCACCAGGCGGTTGATTTCCTGGCTGACCCCGCCGATCCAGATCGCCAGACTGACTCCGCCGTTCATCACCAGGGCGATGCGCAGCTCCTGTTCGTGAAAGACCCTGGTCGAAACAGGGGGCTGGGGGGCAGGCATGGCGGTCTCCGGATCGTTGTGGTGCGTGAATGCGGGCGTCTAGGTCAGCAGGCGGATCAGCGCATTGCGGTAGGCGCGGAAGGTGGGTTCCAGCGTGGCGAGTTCGACTGCTTCATCCGGCGCATGGATGTTGCGGTAGCTGACGCCAAGGCCGGCGGTGGCGGGAATGCCCAGGGTGGCCAGGTAATTGGCGATGCTGGACGGCCCGGCCACCGCAGTCGGTACCGGATGGCCGAAGGCTGCGCTGGCCGCGTGCACCAGCGCCCGCACCATGGGCGTATCGGGATCGAGCTGGCAGGCCGGCCAGCCGGGCAGCCATTCGATGCGGGTGGCGGGCGCGCTGCGGTCGGCGTCGAGACGCGCCACGGCGTCCTGCAGGGTGCGGCGTGCGCCGGCATCGTCGAACGCGGGGGTCAGGCGCATGTCGAGTTCAAGCTCGCAGCGATCGGGCACCAGGGTAAAGCTGCCGCCGCCGCGGATGCTCGTCGGGGTGATCCTCGGCGGCAGCGGAAAATGCGCATCCGCTGCCGGCAGCGGCGCGTCGGCCAGGTCTTGCAGCAGCAGGCGGGCGCGATCGATGGCGTTGACGCCGCGATGGCCGGACGCACCCGAATGCGCGCCCATGCCGTGAATGGCGAGACGGGCGCGCAGGAAGCCGCGCGCGCCCGTGATCAGGCGGTCGTTGCCGGGATAGCCGATCATCGCGCCGGCCAGCGGTGCGCCACCGCGCACGTCCATGTAGCGGCGGATGCCGGCGAAACTGCCACTGTGCTCCTCCGCGTCGAACACGAAACACAGTGTGCCGGCGAGCCGCGGCATCTGCGGCAGCAGTTCGGCCAGCACATGGCAGAACACGGCGATCCCCGCCTTGCTGTCCGCTGCGCCGCGCCCGTACATCCAGCCGTCCTCGATCGTGGCCCGGTCGGGCGGATGGCGCCAGGCCTGCGGATCGCCGAAGGGCGCGGTGTCCGCGGTGGCATCCAGCAGATAGGCCGGCCCCGGCCGCGCGCCCGCGATCTCGCCCCACAGGCCGAGCGGTTGGCCCGCCGCATCGCGCAGCCAGGCGTGCGGGATCGCGTGCGCGTGCAGCCAGTCCGCGATCACCCGCAGCACCGGTTCGGGAGCATCCACGCCTGCGCGGCTGGGATGCGCTACCAGCGTGCCCAGCAGTTCGGCCATGGAATCGGGCGGACTCGCCTGCGCGTTGATCGTATTGTGCGGGGATGTGCTCATTGCCCGGTCCGGTGATGGCGTAATGAAGTGGCGACAGCGCGATTATGGGCCTTTTGCCGGGCCACGCGGGGTGGGCGATATCAGGCTATTCAGTTGGGCGGCACCGCGGTCCAGTCCAATATCCTGAGACCCGGAACCTGAGCGAATGCCCGGTCAGCGCTGACCAGGCAGCAGTCTTCCGCCAGAGCCTGCGTGGCGATGAGCAGGTCCATCGGGCCCAGCGGCTTGCCGAGTGCGTCGAGCTCGGCACGCAAATGCCCATAGCGCGCTGCACAGGTGGCGTTCCAGGGGCGGATGTCGGTTGCCCGCAGCAGACTCTCAATGATGCTGCGCAGATCTGCATTGACGGGCCTGCGCGCCAAACCGAAGCGCAGTTCCGCTTCGGTGATGACGGAGATGCAAAAGGCACGCTGTTCCAGTGTGTTGCCCAGGCGATCCGCCTGCCCCTTGACGAGGGCAGAAACCGCGTGGGTGTCCAGCATCCACACAGCACTCATGGCCAGTCGCGTTCGGTGTGGAGAGCGCTGTCGCGCAGGTCGTCGAGAACGTCCAGGTCTTCTTTCGGAATGCGGGGTAGCAGCCTGTCGCGCAGCTTGACCCAATCTTCGAATGTCCTGTTGCGCGGACTGAGGATGATGTCGCCGGTAAGCGGATCGCGGCGGATCAGAACCTCGTCCCCCTCGAACCGATATTCAGCCGGCAGACGCACGGCCTGGCTGCGGCCGTTCTTGAACAGCTTTGCGGTTTGCATGGTTCACCCCTTCAAACGACAGATATATACCATGTTATATATCACCTGCCAGGCCTGAATTCAAGGGGCACCTACCCAAATGGGTAATCCCGACAAAATCGCTCAGGTATTGTCTAGACTGGGAGGTGTCTTCTCTTAATTGGAGACCGCAATGTCTACCCGTACCCTTCCTGACACCCCCCTGCTCGATCAGCTCGAAAGTGGCCCGTGGCCCAGTTTCGTGACCGGCCTCAAACGCCTGGCCAAGGATAACGGCATGATGGCTGACATGCTGGCTCAGCTCGAAACCTCCTACGCAAACCGCAAGGGCTACTGGAAAGGCGGCACCGTCGGCGTATTCGGTTACGGCGGCGGCATCATTCCGCGATTTACCGAACTGAAGGATGCATCCGGCAAGCCGCTGTTCCCCGAAGCGGCCGAATTCCACACCCTGCGCGTGCAGCCGCCGGCCGGCATGCATTACACCTCCGACCTCTTGCGCAAGCTGTGCGATGTCTGGGTCGACAACGGCGGCTCGGGCCTGATCGCCTTCCACGGCCAGTCCGGCGACATCATGTTCCAGGGCGTCAGCAGCGCGAACGTGCAGGCGGTGTTCAACGGCCTCAACGAAATTGGCTTCGACCTCGGCGGCGCCGGCCCCGCGCTGCGCACCTCGATGTCCTGCGTCGGCTCGGCACGCTGTGAAATGTCGTGCTACGACGAAACGCGTGCGCTGCGTACCGTCATCAACAACAACCTCGACGACATGCACCGCCCGTCCCTGCCCTACAAGTTCAAGTTCAAGTTCTCGGGCTGCCCGAACGACTGCGTCAACGCCATCCAGCGTTCCGACATGGCCACCATCGGCACCTGGCGCGACAACATCCGCGTCAACGAAGCCCTGGTGCAGGATTACTACAGGGTGCACGGCATGCACGACCTCTACAACGACGTGGTCGGCCGCTGTCCGACCAAGGCCATTACGGTGGTGCCGTCCGGCCAATTCAAGGCCAGCGCGCATGTCTCCGCTGCCAACCTCGGCGACGGCAACACCCTGTGCATCGACAACAAGAACTGCGTGCGCTGCATGCACTGCCTCAACGTCATCCCCGGCGGTCTTTTGCCCGGCAAGGACAAGGGCGTGACCATCCTGGTGGGCGGCAAGGGCGTGCTGAAAATCGGCGCCACCATGGGCAGCGTGATCATTCCGTTCATGAAACTGGAAACCGACGAGGACTTCGACAAGCTGAACGAGCTGGCGCGCAATATTCTCGATTTCTTTGCGGAAAACGCGCTGGATCACGAACGGACCGGCGAAATGATCGAGCGCATCGGGCTGGCCAACTTCCTCGAAGGCATGGACCTCCCGATCGATCCCAACATGATCAGCCAGCCGCGTGCCAATCCCTACTTCCGCTCCGACGACTGGGACGAGCAGGCCGCGAAGTGGGCGGAGTACAAGCAACAAGCGGCCTGAACCGGCGCTTGTGGATTTCCTTCTGAACGCCGAAGGCGAACCGTTTCAGTCGCCTTCGGCTGCCTCATCCAGCTTGCGTAGATGCGCCAGCTTCTCCGCGATCCTGCCTTCGAGCCCGCGCGAGGTGGGTGCGTAGAACTGCTGTTCCGCGATGTCGTCGGGGAAGTAGCGTTCGCCGGCGGCGTAGGCGTCGGGCTCGTCGTGGGCGTAGCGGTAGGCGCGGCCGTAGCCGAGTTCCTTCATCAATTTGGTGGGCGCGTTGCGCAAGTGGATGGGCACGTCACTGGAAGGATTGGACTGCACGAAGGCGCGCGCGGCGTTGTAGGCGACGTAGGCGGCGTTGCTCTTGGGCGCGCAGGCGAGATAGAGGCAGGCTTCGGCCAGCGCCAGTTCGCCTTCCGGGGTGCCGAGGCGTTCATAGGTTTCGACCGCGTCGAGGCTCAATCGCAGCGCGCGCGGGTCGGCCAGGCCGATGTCTTCGCTCGCCATGCGGATCAGGCGGCGGCCGAGGTAGCGCGGATCGGCGCCGCCGTCGAGCATGCGCACCAGCCAGTACAGCGAAGCGTCGGGATCCGAGCCGCGCACGCTTTTGTGCAGCGCGGAAATCTGGTCGTAGAACGCCTCGCCGCCCTTGTCGAAGCGGCGCAGCGACTGCGCCAGCGCGTTCTCGACGAAGCCGGCGTCGACTTCCTTCGCCTGCGCGGTGTGGGCAGCGGTGTCGAGTTGTTCCAGCAGGTTGAGCAGCTTCCTGGCATCGCCATCGGCGTAGGCGGCCAGCAAGGTGTCAATGCCCTCCCCCAGCTTCAAATCCGGCAGTTCGGTCAACGCGCGCCGCATCAGCTGACCGAGCTCGTCGGGGGTGAGCGATTTCAGCACGTAGACCTGGGCGCGCGACAACAGCGCGCCGACGACCTCGAACGAGGGGTTCTCGGTGGTGGCGCCGATGAAGGTGAACAGCCCGGATTCGACGTGTGGCAAAAAGGCGTCCTGCTGCGACTTGTTGAAGCGATGGACTTCATCGACGAAGAGGATGGTGGCGCGACCGAGGCTCTGGTTCGCACGTGCGCGCTCGACCGCTTCGCGGATGTCCTTGACGCCGGAGAGCACCGCGGAAATGGCGATGAAGTCGGCGCCGAAGGCCTGCGCGGTGAGCCGCGCGAGGGTGGTCTTGCCGACCCCGGGCGGTCCCCACAGGATCATCGAATGCAGCTTGCCGGAATCGAAGGCGAGCCGCAGCGGCTTGCCGGGGCCCAATAAGTGCGTTTGCCCGACGACGTCGGCCAGGGTATGCGGGCGCAGACGCTCGGCCAGCGGCGCACGGGAGTCGTCACGCGCCGGCTCGGGCGCTGCACTCTGGAAAAGGTCCTGGGAGATCATTTGTCCCCAATTATCACATTGGCAAGCCGGAAGCGGTGAGCAGTAAGCGGTTCACCACTCACTATTCCCCAATCACATCCGCCCCTTTCGGCGGGGTGAAGGTGAAGCGCGACGGCGCAATGGACGGATTGCGCACGAAATGCGTCAGCTTGAGCGTGGTGTGCTGACCGAACTGGTCGAACAGTTCCATCTGCACCAGGATATCGCCCTTGAAGCCCATGCGGATGCGCTCGAAGGTGGTATCACGGTTCTTGGGCGTAGCCTCCAGCCACTCCAGACCGTCGCTGTCGCCTGCGTTTTTCAGGCTGAAATATTTTTCGATGGCGTTGTCGCCGGCCAGCAGGGCAGCGGGCGTGCCCGCGATCATATCGCCGAGTGGTTTGACGGTGACCTGATCGAGGTCGGCGTCGTACAGCCAGAGCTTGCTGCCGTCACCGACGATCACTTGCTCATAGGGTGCGTGGTAGTCCCAGCGGAATTTACCGGGCCGGGCAAATGCCATCTGCCCGCTGGCCTGCTGGGTGACTCGGCCATTCTTGTCGGAAACGGTCTGGACGAAGTCCGCCTCGGCCGTCCTGGCGCCGTGGATAAAGGCTTTCAGGCGGTCGATGCCGGCGGCATGAGTAACGCCGGTGAGAGCCAGCGTGAACAGCAGGAACAATAAACGCATGAGGACTCCAAAAAAAAGTGCGCCTGAAAGGCGCACTTTGCATGACTCCACAGAAAGGCGAAAGTTTATTTGGTTTTGCAGGTTTTGATGCCGAACGGCAGGTAGGCCGGACAAAATCCGAAGATGGCGGTCAGCAGGACAACAAAACCCACGATACCCGCTGGAACCATCCAGTTCTCGGCGCCCGGCAAATTCGACATCGCATACCCAATGAGCGCGATTCCGATTACTGCGCGGACAATACGATCAGCACCACCGACGTTTTTTGCCATGTCCCCTCCTTTTGTTTGATTGAATGTGCGCGATTGCTCGCTCTGCCATGCCCTCCCTGACACGCGGGAAGGCATGGCGGCGAAGTTTAACGCAATTCACCCAATCAACGGTACGATCAGCAACGCCACGATGTTGATGATCTTGATCAGCGGGTTGACGGCTGGACCGGCGGTGTCCTTGTAGGGATCGCCCACGGTGTCGCCGGTGACGGCGGCCTTGTGCGCTTCCGATCCCTTACCGCCGAAGTTGCCTTCCTCGATGTACTTCTTGGCGTTGTCCCATGCACCGCCGCCGGTGGTCATCGAAATCGCCACGAAAATACCGGTGATGATGGTGCCGAGCAGCACACCGCCGAGCGCCTTGGGTCCGAGGATCAGGCCGACCAGCACCGGAACCAGCACCGGCAGCAGCGACGGCACGATCATTTCCTTGATCGCCGCCTTGGTCAGCATGTCGACCGCGCGCGAATAATCAGGCTTGGCCGTGCCCGCCATGATGCCGGGGATTTCCTTGAACTGGCGGCGCACTTCGACCACCACCGAACCGGCTGCGCGGCCGACCGCTTCCATGCCCATCGCACCGAACAGATAGGGCACCATGCCGCCGATGAAGAGGCCGATGATGACCATGTGGTCGGACAGATCGAACAGCGTGACGCCGCCGGTCTTGGCCTGCAGCGCATGCGTGTAGTCGGCGAACAGCACCAGCGCGGCGAGGCCGGCCGAGCCGATGGCGTAGCCTTTGGTCACCGCCTTGGTGGTGTTACCCACGGCGTCGAGCGGATCGGTGATGTCGCGGATGGCGCTCGGCAGTTCGGCCATTTCGGCGATGCCGCCGGCGTTATCGGTGATCGGGCCGTAAGCGTCGAGCGCGACGATGATACCGGTCATCGACAACATCGCCGTGGCAGCGACGGCGATGCCATACAGACCGGCCAGCTCATACGAAGCCCAGATCGCCAGACACACGGCCAGTACCGGCGCCGCGGTGGATTTCATCGACACACCGAGACCGGCAATGATGTTGGTGCCGTGACCGGTAGTCGAGGCCTGCGCAATGTGGCGCACCGGCGCGTACTCGGTCGCAGTGTAGTACTCGGTGATGACGACCATCGCGGCGGTGAGGCCGAGACCGATCAGTGCGGCGTAATACAGATTCATCGCCGGGATCACCGAACCATCGTTCATCTGCAGGCCGTCGCCGATCAGCATCGTCGTCACCGGGTAGAAGGCGATCAGGCTCAGGCCGCCCGCCACCGCGAGACCGCGATACAGCGCATTCATGATCTTGCCGCCTTCGCGTGCCTTGACGAAGAACGAACCGACGATGGAGGCGATGATCGACACCGCGCCCAGCGCCAGCGGGTAGATCACCGCGCCGCTGCCCGCCTGGCCCGCCATCAGCACGCCCAGCAGCATGGTGGCGACCAGCGTCACTGCATAGGTTTCGAACAGGTCGGCCGCCATACCGGCGCAGTCGCCGACGTTGTCGCCGACGTTGTCGGCAATCACCGCCGGGTTGCGCGGATCGTCCTCGGGGATGCCGGCTTCGACCTTGCCCACCAGGTCGGCGCCAACGTCGGCACCCTTGGTGAAGATGCCGCCGCCGAGACGCGCGAAGATGGAAATCAGCGAGCCGCCGAAGCCGAGTCCGACCAGCGCATGGATCGCTTCTTCACTGCTCGATCCCATCGCGGTCAGCACGGCGTAGTAACCGGCCACGCCCAGGAGACCGAGCCCGACCACCAGCATGCCGGTGATGGCGCCGCCCTTGAAGGCGACGTTGAGCGCCGCATTCAGGCCGTGCGACGCCGCTTCGGCGGTACGCACGTTGGCACGCACCGACACGTTCATGCCGATGAAGCCCGCCGCGCCGGAAAGCACCGCACCGATCAGGAAGCCGATCGCGGTGTAGCTGCCAAGTGCCAGCCACAAGGCCACAAACAGCACCACGCCCACCATGCCGATGGTGGTGTACTGGCGGTTGAGATACGCCTGCGCCCCCTGCTGCACCGCCAGCGCGATTTCCTGCATGCGCGAATTGCCGGCCGGTTTTTTCAGAATCCAGCCGATCGACAGCACTCCGTATAACAGGGCCAGCACGGCACTGGCCACAATCCACATCAACTGCGTCTCCATCACGACTCCTTGTATCGTTGTTACTACGCCCGAAAATAAAACGGCAACCGGGGCTGCCGCCCACCTATTTACCCATTGCCAGCCCACCCTCGAATCGGGTGCCGGGCTCGAACCCGAATATCCGGTCAAGCTCAAGATCCCGGATGAGCTGATCGACCGCATCCTGTCCATGCTCACGCTGCACCTCGGACAGGATCAGCTTGGCTGAATTGCCGTTGTAGAAGCCGCCGAAGTCGGCCTGTACCTTGAGCAGTTGTCTGGCGCGGTCGAGTGTCATTTTTTGAGGGGCCAGGGGTCGGGATTCAGGGAATGAGCGGGCACGCCCGCGTTCCTCGATTCAATGCGCGGCGCAGCCGCACCTTCCCTGACCCCTGGCCCCTGAATCCTGATCCCTATCAGAGCTTGAACGTCGGCAGCTTCTTCGCCACCGCAATGTTCTTCAACGTCACGTACACCGGCAGGCCGTCCTTGTACTTCGGATAGTCCTCGCCCTGGATCAGCGGCACCAGATAGCGCTTGCACTTTTCCGTGATGCCGAAGCCGTCCCGGGTAATGTAGTCGCGCGGCATGAACTTCTCGACGTTGGCGACCTTGGACAGCGGCGCCATGCCGATCTTGTACTTGTAAGGCGAATCGGACAGACGGTCGACCGTGGGCATGACCGAGTTGTACCCCTTGATCGCCAGTTCGACCGCCTTCTTGCCCAGCTCGTAGGCCTGTTTGACGTCGGTCTTCGAGGCGATGTGGCGCGCGGCGCGCTGCAGATAGTCGGCGACCGCCCAGTGGAACTTGTGGCCGAGCGCGTCCTTGATCATGTTGGCGACCACCGGGGCGGCGCCGCCCAGTTGCGCGTGGCCGAAGGCATCGCGGGTGCCCTGCTCGGCGAGGAAGCGGCCGTCCGGGTAATGGCAGCCTTCGGACACCACCACGGTGCAGTAGCCGTGTTCCTTCACCAGCTTGTCGACGCGGGCGAGAAATTTCTTCTGATCAAACTCGATCTCGGGAAACAGGATCACCACCGGAATGCCCTGATCCTCGATCAGGCCGCCGGCGGCGGCGATCCAGCCGGCGTGACGGCCCATCACTTCGAGTACGAACACCTTGGTCGAGGTCTTGGCCATCGAGCGCACGTCGAAGCTGGCTTCCAGCGCGGACACCGCGATGTATTTGGCGACCGAGCCGAAACCCGGGCAGCAGTCGGTGATCGGCAGGTCGTTGTCGACGGTCTTCGGCACGTGGATGGCCTGGATGGGATAGCCCATCTGCTCGGACAACTGGCTGACCTTGAAGCAGGTGTCGGCCGAGTCGCCGCCGCCGTTGTAGAAGAAGTAGCCGATGTTGTGCGCCTTGAACACCTCGATCAGGCGTTCGTATTCGCGCTTGTTGGCCTCCAGCGACTTCAGCTTGAAGCGGCACGAGCCGAACGCGCCCGACGGCGTGGAACGCAGTGCGGCGATCGCGGTGGCGGATTCCTTGGTGGTGTCGATCAGGTCTTCGGTGAGCGCGCCGATGATGCCGTTGCGGCCGGCGTAGACCTTGCCGATCTTGTCCTTGTGCTTGCGCGCGGTTTCGATCACGCCGCAGGCCGAGGCGTTGATGACCGCGGTCACGCCACCGGACTGTGCATAGAAGGCGTTCATTTTTTTCGCCATGTTGGTGCTTCCCTTATATTTTCTTGATGAAATCCGGCGAGCCGGAACGGCATAACAAAAAGCCAGCACTGTGTTAATTGAAAACAGTGCTGGCTTGGTTTTAACTATTGCCGGACGCCTCGCTCCCGGCCAGACGCTGAACTTCCTCGTCGGCCTGCATTTTCAGCAGCATGGTGACACAGTCGCCGATATCGTCGTATTCCTCGCGCCCGGTACTGAAGCGGTCGCGGACCCGATAGAAAAACATGCTGCGATAGCGCGAATCGCCCGTCTTCGACAACACGAAGTGACAGCCGTGCTCGTTCCAGTAGAAGCCCGGACACAGTGTCAACTCGCGATCATCGATGTACAGGCGAATCTCGGTTTCGACGTCCTGAATCTCGACGTCGCGGCCGTAGCGTTCCTTCACCGCGCTGGAGACGATCCAGCGCTCGGTGTCGGTCATCGGATGAATCTGCTGCGGCATCGGACAATCAGCCTGTTCGAATCAGCGTGGTCTCAATCAGCCCAGGGCGGCGAAGATGGCATCGCGGATGCCTTCGACCTTGCCGACGCCGGCGATCTTGACGTACCTGGGCGCGCCGGCTTCGCCGCGCGCCGCCCAGTCGCCGTAGTACTTCACCAGCGGCTCGGTCTGCGCATGGTAGACGTCGAGACGCTTCTTGACGGTTTCTTCCTGGTCATCGTCGCGCTGGATCAGATCCTCGCCGGTGACGTCGTCCTTGCCGGCCACCTTGGGCGGATTGAACACGACATGGTAGGTGCGACCCGACGCCACATGGACGCGGCGGCCCGACATGCGCTTGACGATTTCCTCGTCGGCGACGTCGATCTCGACCACGTAGTCGATCGGCACGCCGGCGGCCTTCATCGCCTCGGCCTGCGGAATGGTGCGCGGGAAGCCGTCGAACAGGTAGCCGTTCTTGCAGTCGGCTTCGGTCAGGCGGGCCTTGACCATGCCGATGATGATGTCGTCGGAGACCAGGCCGCCGGCGTCCATGATCGCTTTGGCCTTCATGCCCAGTTCGCTGCCGGCCTTGATCTGCGCACGCAGCATGTCGCCGGTGGAAATCTGGGGAATGCCGTATTTTTCCTTGATGTAATTGGCTTGCGTACCTTTACCCGCGCCGGGGCCGCCCAACAGAATCAAACGCATTGCGTGTCTCCCTGAATAATGGATGTATCAAAACCGCCCTAGCCTAAGCCAAGCGCGATTCGAACAACACTTAAAAAATTTTATTGACGGATTCAAGAGGCTGCTATGCAGCCTGAAACAGCGCGCGTACCCGCTCCAGATCTTCCGGCGTATCGACGCCGGGAGCCGGCGCGATCGGTGTCACGCCCAGGCTGATGCGGTAGCCATGCCATAGCACTCGAAGCTGCTCGAGCATCTCATGACGTTCCAGCGGCGACCGGCCAAGGCTAGCATAGATACGCAGGAAACCGGCACGGTAGGCATACAGGCCGATGTGGCGCAACGCGCCGAATTCATGCGGCATGGGTTGCCGGGCAGAAAATGCGTCGCGCGGCCAGGGGATGGGCGCACGGCTGAAATACAGCGCATAGCCGGCTTCGTCGGGCACGACCTTGACGACGTTGGGATTGACGAAGTCGGCATGATCGTGGATCGGGTGCGCCAGCGTGGCCATAACCGCATCGTCGTGCAGCACCAGTTGACGCGCAGCTTCGCGGATCAGCGCCGGATCGATGAGCGGCTCATCGCCCTGCACGTTCACCACCAGGGCGTCATCCGGCCAGTCCAGGGTCTCGGCGACTTCGACCAGGCGTTCGGTGCCCGACTGATGGTCCGGCGAAGTCAGCAAGGCCTGATAGCCGGCTGCTTCGACCACCCGTTGCACGCGGACATCGTCAGTGGCCACCGTTACCGATTCGGCGCCTGCCTGCAAGGCACGCTCCAGCACGTGCAGCACCATCGGGCGCCCGCCGATATCCGCCAGCGGCTTGCCCGGCAGACGGCTCGACGCATATCGCGCGGGAATCACGACGCGGAAATGCATGCCTGATCGCATCGGAGATTATTTGCCGTGAATCTCGTCGGGCGACAGTGCGCGCGCCTCTTCCGGCAGCATCACGGGAATGTCGTCGCGAATGGGATAGGCCAGGCGGCAGGCCCGGCATACCAGTTCATGCGCGGGCTTCTTCCACTCGAGCGGGCCCTTGCAGACCGGACAGACCAGAATTTCGAGAAGCTTGGGGTTCATTGGGAGATGTCCTGTTATAACGGGGAGGCAACGGCCGGTTCGGACTGCTGCGACTTGTTTTGATAAAGATGGATGTCGGCGACCGACAGCAGGGTCACCAGATCGTTGCCGTCGCGCGGCGCGTGGCTGACACCCAGGCTCACCGCCATCGGCAGGCCGTTGCTGGCGCCCCAGACTCGGGTGCGCGTCTCGATGCGTTCGAAAATCTGCCGGATGGCGGCATCGTCACGCAGCGGCAGAAGCGCGACGAATTCATCGCCCCCCCAGCGACCGCACACGCCCATTTCGGCCGATTCATTGAAGATTTGCGCGAATTCGGCCAGCACACGGTCGCCCACACCATGGCCATAGTGATCGTTGACCGCCTTGAACTGATTCAGGTCTGCGAACAGTACCGTGGCCGGGGTGTCCGCATTCGCCCTGCCGAAGACGCTGTCTGCCGCCGCCAGAAGACCATGGCGGTTGAGCAGGCCGGTCAGCGTATCGAAACGGCTGCGGTAATCGAGCTGGCTGCGTTGTTCTTCGATGCGCCCCATCAGGATGTAAGCGTACAAGGCCAGAGTGACCCAGAACACCCCAAAAAACACGTCGCCCGCACTCCCTTCGAATCCGCCTGCGCGATAACGCAGGGCAAAGGCGATCGCCATGCCCAGAAACGCGCCGCCCAGCACTTCGGCGAACAAGCGCATGCCGTAGCGCATGCCGTTGCCCAGCAGCACCATCAGGAAGGCCAGGGCCGAAGGCGGAATCGGATTGGGATCGTGGATCACGCACAGGGTGACGATGATCAGATCGGCGCTCATGGCGCTGCGGATCCTCAACAGCGTGACTTTCTGCAGCGCCTGCCGGAAAAACCAGCTATTGAGAAAAAAATACACGCCCAGCACGAGCAGAAGCTGCTCGATGCTGAACAGCACCGGACGCACACTCTCCAGCGTGGAGAAATAAATGACCGCCAGCGAAAAGAACAGATAGCGGGTAAAAAACTGGGTGATGATCTCGGAGCGATCAGGCATCCAGAAGCCGGCTTCTTCGCTTTCGGCTTCCCAATGGCAGGGATGCCGACGATCGCTCCAGCCCGAGTATTTAATTCCCATCGATCCCTCCCTCAGATGCGCACCCGCGGTTTTGCTATTGTTTGAGGCGTGCGTCCAGCCAGCGAACGAACCCCTGATCGGGGGTGACGTCCAACTCCACGACCCACCAGTCCGGCCCGGCGAAGCCCCTGCATTTTACCGCGTCTTTTTCAGTCATCAGCACCGCCTCGCCGGCAGGGATGTCCGCTGGCCGGAAAACATGATGATCCGGAAATGCGCGCGGGCGGTAGCGCAAACCGTGCGCATCGAGCATGGCAAAAAACCCCTGCGGCTGGCCAATGCCGGTGACGGCCAGCCAGTCGTGCCGTGGCAGATCGCGCATCATCTTTCTCTCTTGCGGTGCGTTCAGCCTGTAGGCCTGTACGGTACTGAAATCGGCGCGCCAGCTCACGACCGAATCCAGCGCGTGCGGCTGAACGGCTCCCCGTACCACCTGGACGACTGCATCCACATCCAGCAGCCGGCTCCTTGGTTCGCGCAACGGGCCGGCCGGCAGCAGCCAGCCATTTCCCAGCCCGGTCGCGGCATCGATGACAGCCAGTTCGATGTCGCGATGCAGACGGTAATGCTGCAGGCCGTCATCGGAGACGATCACATCCACCTCGGGATGCTGCGCCCGCAGCATGCATGCCGCCCCCGCCCGATCGCGCCCGATCACCACGGGAGCCTCCGTTTTGAGGCGAATCAGCGCGGGCTCGTCGCCCACCCATGCCGGCGCACTGTCGGTCTGCACCTCGACGCAGCCGCGCGCCGTGCCGCCATAGCCGCGACTGATCACGCCGGGTCGATGACCCTGGCTGCGCAGCCAGTTTGCCAGCCAGATGACCAGCGGGGTCTTGCCGCTGCCGCCGGCCGTGATATTACCGACCACGATCACCGGTACGCCGACCGATACTGTGCGCAGCCAGCCGTATCGATAGGCCAGGCGGCGCAGCCCGGATACGGCCGCGAACAGTGTCGATAATGGCAGAAGCAGCAGGGTGAGCACGCCCGTGCGTACCCAGACATGCCGAAGAAAAAACATGAAGCCGGCTACTGGGCGGTTTGTGTGGCAAAGGTGATGCGGGTCAGGCCCTCACGGCGCGCCGCTTCCATCACGTTCACCACGGACTGGTGGGTGGCCCGCGCATCGGCGTTGATCACCACCACGGGCTCGTTCTCGTTGGCAGCGGCGTTCTTCAGTGCAGTGGCCAGGCCATCGACCGACGCATCGCTCACGACCTGGTTGTCGACCTCGTAGCGACCGTCCTCGGCGACGGCGACTTCGATCTGCTTGGGTGGATTGGGAGTCTGGGCGGCACTGCTTGTGGGCAGATTGATCTTGAGTTCTGCAAAGCGCGCATAGGTCGTGGTCACTGCGAGGAAAATCACGATGACGAGCAGGATGTCGATGAATGGAATCAGGTTGATTTCCGGATAATCCTCACGACGGCCGCGGCGAAAATTCATGGCTTATTTCCGATCGCCGTGGACGATTTCCACCAGTTTGATCGCCTGCTGCTCCATGTCCACGACCAGTGATTCCACTTTGGCGCGGAAAAAACGATAGAAAATCATGGCCGGGATCGCGATGATCAGGCCGAATGCGGTGTTATACAGTGCGATCGAAATACCGTGCGCCAACTGGCCGGGGTTGGTGCCGCCGCCGGTTTGCGCACCGAAGATCTCGATCATGCCAATGACCGTGCCGAACAGTCCGAGCAGCGGCGCCATGCTGGCGATGGTGCCGAGCGATGTCAGAAAGCGATCGAGCTCGTGCGTCACCGCGCGGCCGGATTCCTCGATGGACTCCTTCATGACTTCCCGCGAGTTATGGGCGTTCTTCAGTGCGGTCGAAAAAATCCGTCCCAGCGGCGAACTGTCGGCCAGATGCGCAACCAGTTCCTGCGTCACACCGCGTTCCTGATAGATCTTGATTGTTTCCGGCAGCAGGTTTGAAGGTGCCACTTCCCGGGTGCGCAAGCTATAGGAACGTTCGATGATGATGGCCACGGCGAGAACCGACGCCAGAATCAACGGCCAGACCGGCCAACCGGCCGCCTCGATGATGGCAAGCACTGGATACCACTCCTTATAAAACGACAGGCGCAATGTAGCGCTCGCGCACCGGTTTCGGCAAGCATCAATTGCCGTGGCCGGATTTTTTTATAAAACGACGGAGTTCTCCACAATTGGTGTGGATAAGTCTGTGAAGAACGTCCTGAAGAATGCCCTAAACGCCCATCCACAAAGGGAAAAGCACTTTGGCCCAAAAAGTAGACAATATACTTATCCTTTTTATATCAATGAGTTATAAATTAACATCTATCGTCAATAGGGTTATCAAGTTTTTTTTGTCCCGATTTCCAGACTGTGCATGAACCGTGCCGGCTCGAACGGTTTATCCTGCATGCCATGGAATTTCTGGACGATTCTTCCGGCCATGCGCCTGCTTCGCCCGTGCTCACCGTCAGCGAGCTCAATCGCATGGCGCGGCGCGCGCTCGAATCCGCTTTACCGCTGCTGTGGGTGGGAGGCGAAGTCTCCAACTTTACCCGCGCGGCATCCGGGCACTGGTATTTTTCACTCAAGGATGCGGGTGCGCAAGTGCGCTGCGTCATGTTTCGCGGACGCAACCAGTTCTCCGATTTCACGCCGGCCAATGGCGATCATGTCGAGATCCGCGCCCTTCCCTCGCTATACGAGGCGCGCGGCGAGTTCCAGCTGGGCGCCGAGGCGATCCGGCGCGCCGGCGCCGGGCAGTTGTATGAGGCCTTCCTCAAGCTGAAGGCGAAACTGGCCGCCGAAGGTCTGTTCGACCCGATGAAGAAGCGCATCCTGCCGCGCTTTCCGCACCGCCTGGGCATCGTCACCTCGCCCCAGGCGGCGGCGCTGCGCGACGTGCTCACCACCCTGGCGCGCCGCATGCCGGGCTTGCCGGTCATCGTCTATCCTGCCCCGGTGCAGGGAGCAGGCGCCGGGATGCAGATCGCCGCCGCGATCCGCACGGCCGGTCAGCGCGCTGAATGCGACGTGCTGCTGGTCTGCCGCGGCGGCGGTTCGCTGGAGGATTTGTGGGCATTCAACGACGAGCGGGTCGCCCGCGCGATCGCCGCCAGCCCGATGCCGGTGGTCAGTGGCGTCGGTCATGAAACCGATTTCACCCTGGCCGATTTTGCCGCCGATCTGCGCGCACCGACGCCGACGGCTGCAGCCGAACTTGCCAGCCCGGTGCGCCAGGAGCTGCTGCTGCAACTGGACCATCTGGCCCATCAGTTCCACCGCCACCACGCACGCCGGCAACAGGGCGAGATGCAGCGCCTGGATTACCTGGCACGGCGTCTGGTCCACCCGGCCGAGCAACTGCGCCGCCGGCGCACCGACCTTCGTCAACTGGCGCAGCGGCTGCAGCACGCCAGCGGCACGCGCCTGACGGCCGAACACCTGAGACTTGCGCGACTAAACCAGCGGCTGGCAACGCCGCGCCACGCCATCCAGCGCGAACAGCAGCGGCTGGACGCACTGGACTTGCGCGCACGGCGTGCGGTTCAAGGCGGTTTCGGGCAGCATCAGCTCACCCTGGCACGGCTGGCCAGCAGCCTCGCCCATCTCAACCCGGAAGGCGTGCTGGCGCGCGGCTACAGCATCGTCCAGCGGGAAAACGGCAGCGTCGTGCAGGATGCGGCGATGCTCGACGCCGGCGAAAGAATCGGCATCCGCCTGCACCGCGGGCAAGCCCGCGCCACGGTCGAATCCGTCAGCAAGGATTGAGTCCGGCGCCTACGGCTTCAAGTGGCGGGCCACCCGGGCCGTCGCCTGCATGTCCAGATCGGCCGCCAGACAGTCCAGTTCCACCGCATCGGGCCAGGAGCGCAACCAGGTCAGCTGGCGCTTGGCGAGCTGGCGGGTGGCGGCGATGCCCTGATCGCGCAAGCCCTTCAGATCGATGTCGCCGTCGAGACAGGCCCAGGCCTGGCGGTAGCCGACCGCGCGCATGGACGGCAGATCGGCATTGAGCGCATAGCTGCGGCGCAGAGTATCCACTTCGTCGAGCAGGCCTTCGGCAAGCATGGCGTCGAAGCGCGCGGCGATGCGCTGGTGCAGCACGACGCGGTCGGACGGAATCAGGGCGAGCTGCAACACACGATAGGGCAGTTCGGCGTGCGCGCGACGGAGTAGCGCCGACATCGGGGTGCCGGTGAGCCGGAAAATTTCCAGGGCGCGGCCGATACGCTGGGCGTCGTTCGGCATCAGCCGTGCTGCGGTAGCCGGATCGATCTCCGCCAGTTCGGCGTGCAGGGCCGGCCAGCCGCGCGCTGCCGCCTCCTCTGCCAGGGTTTTGCGCACGCCTGCATCGGCCTGCGGCAGATCATCCAGGCCCTGCAACAACGCGCGGAAGTACAGCATGGTACCGCCCACCAGCAGCGGGACCCGGCCGCGCGCGACGATATCGGCCATCAGGCGTCCTGCATCGCTGCAGAAAGCCGCTGCGGAATAGGCTTCGGTGGGATCGCGGATATCCAGCAGATGATGCGGCGCACGAACGAGCGTGGCGGTGTCGGGTTTGGCGGTACCGATATTCATGCCGCGATACACCAGCGCCGAATCGACGCTGATGATTTCAAGCGGAAAGCGTTCGACCAGGCTGACCGCCAGCGCGGTCTTGCCCGAGGCGGTCGGGCCCATGAGAAAAATGGCGGGAGGATGGCGGGAGATCGGCATGGAGAGCCATTATCCCTCAGCCCGCTGACAGGCACGGGTTGACGCACAGGGCAATCTGCGGCGAGAGATGATCGTTTAAGGTCTACAGTGAAGTGCGGCGTGCATCGAGTCATTGCCCGCATCCGATATTCCCATCCAGACCAGGAGCCGTCATCCATGAATGTCAACGAACTCAATTCCGTGGCGAACACCATTGTCGCAAAACAGAAAGGCGTGCTGGCGGCAGACGAAAGCACACCCACCATCCAGAAGCGCTTCGCCGCCATCCACGTCGAATCCACTGAGGAAAATCGCCGGCGTTACCGTGAGATCCTGTTCACGACCGACGGCATCGAGCATGCTATCGGCGGCGTCATCCTGTTCGATGAAACCCTGCGCCAGAGTACCCGCGAGGGGGTCCCCTTCCCCCGATTGCTGGCGGATCGGGGCATCGTTCCGGGGATCAAGGTCGACCAGGGCGCCAAGGCGCTGGCGCTGCACCCCGGTGAAAAGGTGACTGAAGGGCTGGATGGCCTGCGCGACCGGCTTGCCGGATACCGCCAACTGGGCGCGCAATTCGCCAAGTGGCGAGCGGTGATCGAGATCGACAGCCGCGATCTTCCGTCGGCCTTCGGCATCCACGCCAATGCCCACGCGCTGGCACGATATGCCGCGTTGTGTCAGGAGGCCGGACTGGTCCCGATCGTGGAGCCGGAGATTCTGATGGACGGCGATCACGGCATCGAGCGCTGCGAGACCGTCACGGCGCGGGTGCTTCAGGCCGTGTTTGCCGAACTGGATGCCCATCGTGTGCGATTCGAGGGCATGCTGCTGAAGCCGAACATGGTGATTGCCGGGAAAAAAAGCGCCCGCCAGGCCAGCGTACAGGAAGTGGCCGAGGCCACGCTGCGCTGCCTCAGGCGTTACGTGCCGGCCGCGGTGCCGGGGATTGTGTTCCTTTCCGGCGGACAGAGTGCCGAGGATGCGACAGACCACCTGAACGCCATGAACGCGATGGGGCCGCAACCGTGGCCGCTCAGTTTCTCGTACGGACGAGCCCTTCAGGCGCCGGTGCTGGCAGCCTGGCAGGGCCAGGAAAGCCAGGTGATGGCGGCACAGCGGGCGCTGCTGAAACGCTGCCGGCTGAATGGCCTGGCGCGTGACGGAAAGTATTCACGCGCCATGGAAACCGCCGCATGATCCGCATGATTGTCTGCAGGCCGCACGAAACCGGATCTGCCCGGTGAACGGATGTTTCGTTTTTAAGGCTGGCAGGAACCGGCAATGAAAAACGGCGGGAAATCCGCCGTTCGTTTTTGTCAGTCAAGCCCGGGCCTCATGCCGCGGCATACTGCGCCTTGGCCTTGCGCGCCGCCGCGATCTCGTCAGGGCCATAGGCCTTGCCGGACCACAGCATCGTGTAGGCGATTTCCTCGTTACCGTTTTCACACAGTTCCAGCACTTTGCGGAACAGTGGCTGGAAGGTTTCGGAACGATGCGACTTCTCATGATTCTCGAAATCGGTCCAGAAAGTCACGATCAGCGCTTCCTTCCCCTTCATCGGGCTTTCGACCGCCTGGCCTATCGTCGAACCCTCATTGGACACGATGCCGGAGTTCAGTGCCACAAACCCTCCCACGAAACCGGTATCGGAATGGTAGGTCTTGACGTTTTCACACAAAAATGCCACGCGCTCCTGCAAGTCATCCACCGTGTAATCGGGTTTCAAAATCACCCGGTTGACCGTCACAAGGCCGTCTGTCGGAAAATTGGCAATCAATCCACTCATGGCTTTCTCCTGTCTTTAGGGTTGAACTACACCCCCAGTCTAGATGCCTGAGTAAATTAGTCAACTAATATATTTAATTTTTATATGGCTTCATCATAAATTATGATAATGGGGCGCTGATCCCGGCACGACGCATGAACCGGCCATTCATACGTATCTTTTCTGCTCGCGCCGCCTGCCAGGCCGCTTCTTCATGATCACTACGCCCTTGGCGACGGTGATATCGGCCACAGGAATGTTCTCGTACAGGGGATTCAGCGGCTTCAGCATCCAGCCGTCCTCGTGTTTCACGATCTGGCGAAAGATGTATTCCTCATTCACATAGGCCACCACATAGGAGCCGTCGCTGACCAGCCCCGACGGCTCGACCACGATGATTTCGCCTTCTGCGAATTCCGGCATCATCGAATCACCCAGCACCATCAGCGCGTAAGGCTCGGCCCCCGCACAATTGCTGGCTTCGTTGACGTCCTGGATAGGAATGGTTTTGCGTTCGGTACGTTCGTTCATGATGATTCCATCTGGCCAAATAATCAGAATCGGGTAGAGCTTATATACAAACGCGGGCGCCGCAAAATCAGCGGCCGCGCATGAACATGGCGTCGAGCTCGTCCAGGCCGATCTGGAACCAGGTAGGGCGGCCATGGTTGCACTGCCCGGCACGTTCGGTCATTTCCATCTCGCGCAGCAACGCATTCATTTCGGGCAATGTCAGGTGGCGATTGGCACGCACCGCACCATGGCAGGCCAGAGTGGCCAGCAAGTCATTGCGACGCTCGGCCAGCAGGCGCGCCACGCCAAATTCAGCCATTTCGACAAGTACCGCGCGCGTCAGTTCGACCGGATCGGCTTGTCGCAGCAGCCAGGGGATCGATCGCACCGCCACCGTGGTGGGCGAAGTGATCGACAATTCGAAGCCAATCCCGGCCAGTTGATCCAGATGCGGGCTGATTTCCGACACGTCGCGCGCATCGACTGTGAGTGCCACCGGTATCAGCAGGGCCTGCGCCGGCACCGCGCGGGCATCGAGCGCGGTCTTGAGCTTTTCATAGACCACGCGCTCGTGCGCGGCATGCATGTCCACCAGCACCAGACCCTGCGCGTTCTGCGCCAGCACGTAGACGCCGTGCAACTGCGCCAGCGCGTAGCCCAGCGGCGGCACATCGCCCTGCCCGCCGGCCGGAAAAGGCTGCGCCGCAGGCACACCGGCCAGCGCTGAATCCTGGCCCCCGGCCCCTGATCCCGGCAGCGGTGCGTAGAACGTCATCGCCTCGTTTACCCGCAGGGGCATCGATGCCTGCTGCGGCGTACCATACGGCGATGACGGGTGACCTGCCGCCGGCACCGGCTCCCCGGACGCCGCGGTCACCGCCACCGGCACCGACAGCAGGCGCTCGATCGCATGGAACAGAAACTGATGCACGCCGCGGCTGTCGCGGAAACGGATTTCCGTCTTGGCCGGATGCACATTGACATCGACCAGGTCCGGCGGCACGCTGATGAACAGGCAATACGCGGGATTCAGCTGATGATGCAGAACATCGCGATAGGCCTCCTTGAGGGCATGGACGATCACTTTGTCGCGCACGTAGCGGCCATTGACGAAGACATGCTGGCTGTCGCGCCCTGTCGTGGCGGCGCCAGGCCGGATCACCCAGCCGGACACCCGCAACGCGTCAGCCGCCGCATCGACTGCCATGCTGTGGTGCTCAAACGTTTCGCCCAGCACCTGGCGGACTCGCGCAGAGACCGGCTCGGCGTTGAGGCGCAACTGCACCCGGCCGTTGTGGCTCAGGGTGAACGATACCTGCGGGTTCGCCAGGGCCAGGCGCCGCACGGTCTCCGCGCAATGGGCGTATTCAGTGGCTTCGGTCTTGAGGAACTTGCGCCGCGCCGGGGTGTTGAAGAACAGATCCTGGATCTCGATCGTGGTGCCTGAGGCGCGCGCGGCGGGCGCCGGTACGTCGAGGCGGCCGCCTGCGGCCTGTACCGCCCAGGCATGCTCCGCATCCGCGCTGCGGCTGGTAAGCTGCACCCGCGCGATGGCGGCAATCGATGCCAGCGCCTCGCCGCGGAATCCCAGACTCGCGACCTGTTCCAGGTCGGCCAGACTGGCGATCTTGCTGGTGGCATGACGGGTCAAGGCAAGCGCCAATTCATCGCGTGCGATGCCGCCGCCGTTGTCGGCGACGCGAATGCGCTTGATGCCCCCCTGCTCCAGATCGATCTGGAGATCGGTGGCGCCGGCGTCGAGGCTGTTTTCCAGAATCTCTTTCAACGCCGCTGCGGGGCGTTCGACCACCTCGCCGGCTGCGATCTGTGAAATCAGCACATCGGGCAGAACGCGGATGGTCACAGCGAACCGGCGAACGCGACGCCCCGCCGGGCGGCCATGGCACGTCCCAGACGCTCGATGGCGGCAGCGTCCAGAACCTGCCGCGCCAGCGGCAGCACATGAGCGTTCTCGAATTCGAGATGGCCGCGATTGAGCGCGACGAAGCGCTGCGTCAAGGTCTCATCCAGCACGGCGGCCGAGCCGGCTTCGATCTGCTGCAGCGGTCCGCGCAGCCGTCGCCACCACAGCGCCAGTTCGTCGTGTTCCAGGGTCAGGGTTTCGACCAGATCGCACGCGCCCGGTGCACCGGCCTGTTCGAGCAGCGGGAACAGGTTGCGCTCTTCATCGTCATGATGGTGGACCGCCGCCGTATCGAAATACGTCAGTACCGCCCGCGCCGCCTGCTGTGCCTGGGCATCCGCACCGTGCGCCGGCAGATACGCCAGCAGCCTGTCGAGCGTATCGCACTGCCGGGCCATGCGGCCGTGGCACGCTTCCAGCACATCGAGCGGCCGGTCGAATCCAGGGGCCGTCGCGCCGAGCAGGCTCACGGTCATGGGTTGCGCGTCAGCCGCGACGGCGCAGTCAACGGATGCTTGTTGAAATAATCCTTGACGCCTTCGACGATGGCGTCCACCAGCTTGTCCTGGTAGCCGGGATCGTTCAGGCGTTTTTCTTCTTCCGGATTGGAAATGAATGCGGTCTCGATCAGGATGGAAGGGATATCCGGCGCTTTCAGGACCGCGAACCCCGCCTGCTCGACCTCGCCCTTGTGCAGGGTGTTGATACCGCCGATTTCCTTCAGCACCGCCCGTCCGAGCTTCAGGCTGTCATTGATGGTGGCGGTCTGCGACAGGTCGATCAGGGTACGCTTGAGAAAGGGATCCTTGACGTCCACGTTGGCGCCGCCGATCAGGTCGGCGTCGTTTTCCCGCTTGGCCAGCCAGCGCGCGGCAACCGAGGTTGCGCCATTCTCGGACAGGGCGAATACCGACGATCCGCGCGCATGCGGCTTGATGAAGGCGTCGGCATGAATCGACATGAACAGGTCGGCTTTCAGCGCGCGCGCCTTGACGACGCGTTGCCCGAGCGGCACGAAATAATCGCCGTCACGAATCAGGACGGCATGCATGTTGTCCTGGGCATCGATTTTCTGCTTGAGCTTGCGGGCCAGCGCCAGGGTGATGTCCTTCTCGCGCGAGCCGTTCGCTCCGCTGGCGCCGGGGTCCTCGCCACCGTGGCCGGCGTCGATCGCCACCGTGATCAGCCGCGCGTACTGTGGCCCCTCTTGCTTGCCCGGCGGCGCAGCCTGCGCAGTCGCTCTCGGCTGCGATGGTGCGGCCGGGTCTGACGCCACCGTATCGCCTGGCTGGACCGGATAGAGATCCACCACCAGGCGATGCCCGTACTGGCCAAGCGGCGCCAGCTGGAAAACGGAAGGTTTGACGGCCGTTTTCAGGTCGAGCACCAAACGCATGACACCGGGTCGATTGGTCCCTACGCGGATGGCACTGATGTAGGGATCGTCCGGGCTGAGTTGTCCGGCCAGCGCATCGAGTGCCACACCCGCTTCCACTCCCTCGAGGTCGATCACCAGCCGTTGCGGATTCGACAACATGAAATACTTGTGTGCGACAGGTTGCGCCGCCTCCAGGGTGATGCGCGTGTAGTCGGGCGACGGCCACAGACGCGTGGCGCTGAGCTGCAGCGCCTGGACCCCACTCGACGCCAGCACACTGCACAGAAAGAAAATTTTCAACAGGGCGTGCAACATGTCTCCAGACAAAAAACGCCGCGAGGACTTGAGGCTTCGCATTCAATGCCGCGCGCATCGTCCGTGATGGTCAAGCGGACGACCATATCCGGTAACGGCAGCCAGCCGGCCGCCTTGTCCGGCCATTCGATCAGGCTCACTATCCGGCCGTCGCTTGCGTCACGAAATCCCGCATCCAGCCACTCGCGCGGATCATGCATACGATACAGGTCATAATGATACAGTTCAAATCCGGGCAGGCTATAGGTTTCAGCCAGGGTATAGGTCGGACTCTTCACCCGTCCGGCATACCCCAGTGCCCGCAGCATTCCACGCACCAGGGTGGTTTTCCCCGCTCCAAGATCCCCCTCGAGATAAACGGTCATGCCGGGTACCAGCCCCTTCGCCAGCCGCGCGCCGAAGGCCAGCGTCGCAGCCTCGTCGGCCAGATGGCGGCGGCATCGCACGGTATCATCGCGTTTATGCATGAACAGGATTTAAGCCGGCTGGCGCAGCAAATCAAGCAATGGGGGCGCGAGCTCGGCTTTGCCGCGGTGGGCATTGCCGACGGCGAGTTGAGTGCCGCCGAAGCGGGTTTGCAGGCGTGGCTGGATCGGGGGTTTCATGGCGAGATGGATTATATGGCGGCGCACGGCGTCAAGCGCAGCCGGCCGGCCGAACTGGTGCCCGGCACCGTCCGCATCATCAGCGCGCGGCTGGATTATTTTCCGCCCGCCGCCGCCGACCCGCATGCGGTGCTGGCTGACGCCGACGCGGCCTACGTCTCGCGCTACGCGCTCGGGCGCGACTACCATAAAGTGCTACGCAACCGCCTGCAAAGCCTGGCCGAGAAAATCAGCGCGCAAATCGGCGAACACCGTTTCCGCGTCTTCACCGACAGCGCGCCGGTGCTGGAAGTGGCACTCGCCAGCAAGTCCGGCCTCGGCTGGCGCGGCAAACACACCCTGCTCCTGAACCGCCAGCACGGATCGTGGTTTTTTCTCGGCGAGATCTACACCGATCTGCCGCTGCCGGTGGACGCGCCCGCAACCGGCCACTGCGGATCCTGCCAGGCCTGTATCGACGTCTGCCCGACGCAGGCCATTATCGCCCCCTACACGCTCGACGCGCGGCGCTGCATTTCCTATCTCACCATCGAACTCAAGGGCAGTATCCCGCTGGATCTGCGCCCCCTGCTGGGCAACCGCATCTACGGCTGCGACGACTGCCAGCTGGCGTGCCCGTGGAACCGCTTCGCGCAGACCGCCGCGCTGCCGGACTTTGGCGTGCGGAACGGGCTCGACAGTGCGCAACTGGTGGATTTGTTTGCCTGGAGCGAAACGGACTTCAACGAGCGGCTGGCCGGTTCGCCGATCCGCCGCATCGGCCACGCGCGCTGGCTGCGCAATATCGCCGTGGCGCTGGGTAACGCGCCGCCTTCGCCTGAAATTCAGGCGGCGCTTGGCGCGCGCCTGCCGCACCCGTCCGAACTGGTGCGCGAGCACGTGGCCTGGGCACTGCAACGCCAGCACGCTGCGCAATAAACAGGATGCGCCTACAAGCCCGCGCGCAGTTCATCCCGCGCATGACGGATCACCGACACGCCCGAACTCAGCGCCAGCGCTGCCAGCACCAAGGCCACCACGATATCCGGCCAGCCGCGCGCGGTCGCCCACACCCCGGCCGCCGCCGCCATCACCGCCAGGTTGCCGAGCGCATCGTTGCGCGAGCACAGCCACACCGAGCGCGCCTGCGCGTCGCCCTGGCGGTGGGCATACAGCAGCACGGCGACACCGACGTTGACCGCCAGCGCCAGCAGGCTCACCCAGCCCATGACGGCCGGTTCCGGCACCACGCCCGCCGACCATTGCCAGGCCGATTTGCCGAGCACGAACACGCCGTAGCTAATCATCAGCCAGCCCTTCCACAGCGCGGTGCGCGAACGCCACAGCGGCGCCATCCCGAGCACGAACAGGGCGACGCCGTAGTTGCCGGCGTCGCCCAGAAAATCGACCGCATCGGCCAGCAGCGACACCGACTGCGCCGCAAAACTGGCGACGATCTCGACGCCGAACATCAGCGCATTCAGCACCAGCGCAATCCACAGCGCGCGCCGGTAAGCCGGGTCGGGCGCCGCGTCGCACACCGAATCGCAGCCGCAGCCGCTCATGCCGGATACCGTCCCACTGTTTGTAATGCACAGCGGCCCTGCAGGTAAAATGCGGTTTTCCTCATCGCGCCATCCTGCCACGCATGTCCACGAACGCACACTCCCCCATCGGCGTATTCGATTCCGGCATCGGCGGGCTGACGGTGGTGCGTGCCCTGATGGAGCGCCTGCCCTTTGAAAACATCGTCTATTTCGGCGACACCGCGCGCGTGCCCTACGGCGTGAAGTCGGTCGAGACCATCGCCCACTTCACCACCCAGATCGCGCAGTTTTTACTGGAAAAGGACGTCAAGCTCCTGGTCATCGCCTGCAACACCATGGCGGCGGTGGCGGCGCAGGTAGTCAAAGACCTGTCGCCGGTACCGGTGCTCGACGTCATCGACGCCGGCGCGGTGTCGGCGCGCGGCGGCAGCAAGATCGGCGTCATCGGCACCCCCACCACCATCAACAGCAACGCCTACGCGCGCGCCATCCACGACTACGTGCCCGACTCGCGCATCCATTCGCAGGCCTGCGCGCTGTTGGTACCGCTGGTGGAGGAAGGCTGGCTCGACCACGAAGTCACCCGGCTGACCGCGCAGGAATACATGAAGCCGCTGCTCGCCGAGCAGATCGACACCCTGGTGCTGGGCTGCACCCACTACCCACTGCTGAAGCCGCTGCTGCGGCAAGTGCTGGGCGACGACGTGCGGCTGGTCGATTCCGCCGAAGCCATGGCCGAACAGGTCGCCGCGGTGCTGGCCGACAGGCAGCTCGCCAACCCCGGCCCGGCCCGGCCGCGCTACGACTTTTACGTCACCGACGTGCCGCTCAGGTTCCAGACCATCGGCGAGCGCTTTCTCGGACGCACGCTCGACAACGTGCATGTGGTGAAGTGGTAGCCGCGCAACCCTGCGCATGATCCGGGTCAACGCCCGGATCGAACTCGACGAACGCGAAATCCGGATCGGATCATTGATTGCATCACGCTTGCCGATTCAGCATGCCCGATGCGGCGTCATCAATCACGACCCCGGCCGCGACCTTCGTGTGGATTGTCCCGGCCCCTGTCCTGCATGCCTTTCTGATGATCATATGACCTCTGATAATGCTGCTGCGTGACCGGTTCACGTGGCTGGTAGCGATAACGTTCGGAGCGGATCGATTGCTGCCGTTCCGGCTCGCGCGGATAGCGATTCTCGGGGTAATGTCGTTGATAGGACGGCAAGGGCGCGGGACGTGGGGCGGCATGCCGGTCCCATCGGTCCCACCCGCTTCGGCGCTGCTCCCAGTCGCGGCCCCAGTGCTCACCCCAACGCGGTGCGGCATCTGCGCGCCAGCCATGGAAATAGGACGGCGGATGGCGGTAATAGCGCACCGGAACACGCAGGACGTACAACGGCACGTCATAACGGCCCACCACATCCCACGGCCCGTTGTACCAACTGCTCGCATACCAGGTGTCATCCTGGAATACCCAGTACAGACCATCGTAAAAGAAGAAATTCACATTCACGCCGGGATCGTAATAGACGGGGTAGCCCGGTACCCGGACGAGCCGTGGATACGCGGGAAAATTGATTCCGATGCTGGCGCCGGGCAGGTTGATGCCAACGCCGACACTGACCTCGGCACGAGCGGAGCCCCACGGAACACACATCATCGCCAATACAACAAGCAGATAGCGCATTTTCCTGTCCTCCAGTTGAAGATTGCTGCAAGGCGAGTGATTCCGCCCGGTACTGCTCAACGATTCTCTGCGCCGGCGGGACACTCTTTCAGTGCCTGAGCAATTTACGCCCGATCTGTCAACCTGAGGAATTTACGCCCGATCTGCCAACCTGCCCACACAGACCGTCCCCATCTTGCTGCACGTCCTGGCCTCAAGACCACAAACACCAGTACGGTCCCCAGCACCCAGCCAGGATGTCGCTTGACGATGCGAAGCGTTCCAATGGCCCGATCCGCCAGCGCCAAAGGCGCACGCCATGACGCCGTGCTTTGCGCCAACCCCCTTCGCTGCTCGGCGGACTGTGCCACCAATCGCTCACGGCGTTCGGCTATCCTGATCAATGCACTGTTCATGATTCAGAATCAACCATTCAGGATCCATCCATCAGATGCTGCCGGTCTTTGGATAATTCACCCAGACTCGCTGCAAACAGCCTCGGCTTGGCTCTGAATCTGCGCCGTGCACACCACAATGCCGCCACGCCGCCCAGCAGAAAAATACCGGTCAGCCCAGCCAACGCGAATAAGCGATGGCTATCCCAGAAGATGACCGCCACCAGAATCGTCAACAGCACCACCCCGATCCCGAGGCAGAACAGCGCCACGAACAGCATCGCGAGCACCGACACCAACCGCGCACGCTCTTCCTCCAGGTCCGTAGACAGCAACTCGAGTCGGGTATGGGCAATGGCGACGAGACTGGCTGCGAGCCCTTTCAGAGAGTCGAATATCCCGCCCGGTGTGGATCCACTCATGGACGATCAACTAGCGGCGGCCCATGATGAAGCCAACCAGCAACGCGAGGCCTGCGGAAATACCGATCGATTTCCACGGATTCTCGTGCACATAGACATCCGTCGCTTTGGCGGCTGCCTTGGCCCGAACCATGAGCGCAGCCTCGGCATCCATGATCTGCACCTTCGCCCGGGCAAGCGATGCATCGGCCTTGGCACGCACCGCGGCCAGCGCCTCCCCGCCCTGATTGGCCGTAGCCTTGATCAAGGCCTCCGCATCCGACACCACCGTCTTGAAGTCGGTGATCAACTGTTCCTTGGTCACATCGGCAAAATCCGGTTCGCCGGGCACATTTTTAGCGCTCATTGCTGATTCTCCATTCCATTTAAAAAAGCCGAAGTAAAAATACGACAACGCATCGCACGATGACTGAAATACACTCCGATCCCATCCCGGATCGACCACTCGACAAGCCAAAACCATACTCTGTTTATAGGATAAATCCCCGGACGTCTTCTGTACAGATCGAGCCTGTTCACAAAAATGACCGATCGGGGTGCCCTCCCCTCCCCCATATTGCCTTCGTGCGTCGGCGCATGGACTGCCGGTGTTCCTTCCCGGCCCATACTGGCTTGACTTGTAAAGCCGAAGGGAGCGAAGCATGAGAGGCAATCCGGACAGTGGAAGACACACCGGAATGCTTCCTGATTTCATCGGAAAATTAGGTGAAGATGACACGGCAGCCTCGTCGGGCAAGACCCTAGCCAAATGTCAGGCCCATTGCCTCGCGCACGTCACGCATGGTGTCACGTGCCAATTCCTGCGCCTTTTCGCAGCCGTCGGCAATGATGTTGCGCACCTGGTCGGGGTTGTCTTCGTAGTACACCGCACGCGCACGGATCGGCGCGAGCTCGGCCAGTACGGCATCGATCACCGGTTGTTTGCATTCGAGGCAGCCGATCCCGGCGCTGGTGCAGCCCGTCGTGACCCATTGTCGGGTGGCATCGTCGGAATACACCAGATGGAATTGCCACACCGGACAATTGAGTGGATTGCCGGGGTCGGTGCGGCGCACCCGTGCGGGGTCGGTCGGCATGGTGCGGATTTTCCTGGTGACAGTCTCGGGATCTTCACGCAGGGCGATGGTGTTGCCATAGGATTTGGACATTTTCTGTCCGTCCAGTCCCGGCATTTTCGGGGCCTCGGTCAACAGGGCGTCGGGTTCGACGAGAACCATCTTGCCGGAGCCCTCAAGATAACCGAACAGGCGTTCGCGGTCGTTCAACGACAGATTCTGTGCATCGTTCAGTAATGCCTTGGCCGATTCCAGCGCCTCGTCGTCGCCTTTTTCCTGATAGGCGGTGCGGCATTCCTCATACAGCCGCGCCTTCTTCGAACCGAGTTTCTTGACCGCGGCACGGGCCTTGTCCTCGAAGCCCGGTTCGCGCCCGTACATGTGGTTGAAGCGGCGTGCCAGTTCACGGGTGAATTCGATATGCGGAATCTGGTCTTCGCCGACCGGGACCCGGTTCGCGCGGTAGATCAGGATATCGGCGCTCATCAGCAGCGGATAGCCGAGGAAACCATAAGTGGAAAGATCCTTGTTGGCCAGTTTTTCCTGCTGGTCCTTGTAGGTGGGCACGCGCTCCAGCCAGCCGAGCGGCGTCATCATCGACAGCAGCAGATGCAGTTCGGCATGCTCGATCACGTGGGACTGCACGAACAGCGTCGCCTGCGCCGGGTCGATCCCCGCCGCGAGCCAGTCCACCACCATGTCACGCACATTTCCGTCGATCTCCTGCGGGGCGTCATAGTGCGTGGTCAGTGCATGCCAGTCAGCGACGAAGAACAGGCACTGGTATTTGTTCTGCAGGCGCAGCCAGTTTTTCAGGACGCCATGGTAGTGGCCGAGGTGCAAACGTCCGGTGGGACGCATGCCGGAGAGAACGCGATCGGAATACATGTTGGGTGAGTGGTGAGTGGTGAGTGGTGAGTGGTGAGTGGTAGAGATCAGGACAGTACGAGCTGGATCAGGCCGATCAATTGGGCAGATTCGAGGCCGGTGACCAATGCGGTCAGGCCGATGAACACGCTGATGAGCGGCCACAGGATGAAACCGAGAATGCCGGTGAACATCAGACCGAGCAGGATGAACAGGCCATACGGTTCCAGCCGGGCGAACTGCATGGCCTGCTTCACCGGCAGCAGGCTGACGGCGATGCGACCGCCGTCGAGCGGCGGCAGCGGGATCAGGTTCAGCGCCATCAGGATGACGTTGATGAATACGCCCGCTGCCCCCATCAGCATCAGCGGTGCGCTGATGAAACTGTTTCCCAGCGCATGCCCCATCTGGATCATCAGCGCCCAGAATACGGCCATGACGAAATTCATGCCGGGGCCGGCGGCTGCGACCCACAGCATGTCCTGCTTGGGGCGGCGCAGGCGGCCGAAGTTGACCGGCACCGGTTTGGCCCAGCCGAACAGGATCATCCCGCCCCCCAGCAGTTTGCTGGCCAGCAGGATCACCAGCGGCACCAGAATGGTTCCGACCGGATCGATGTGCTTGAGCGGATTGACGGTGATGCGGCCTGCCGCCGCCGCGGTCATGTCGCCAAAAAAACGTGCCACGTAACCGTGCGCGGCTTCATGCAAAGTGATCGCAAAGATGACCGGCAGGGCGAACACCACGATTTTCTGGATCAGGGTGAGTTCCATGCGCGATCAGCCTTCGAAATCCGTCGTGTCGCCCTTGCCGAAACGCAGTACGAAAGGGGCGTCGCTCGTGAGATCGACGACCGTGGTCGGAGTGAGCCCGCAGGCTCCGCCATCGATGACCAGATCGACGAGGTGCTCCAGACGTTCGCGGATTTCCCACGGTTCGGTCAGCGGCACGTCTTCACCGTACAGCAGCAGCGTGGACGACAGCATGGGCTCGCCGAGTTCGGCCAGCAGCGCCTGCACGATGGGATGCGCGGGAACCCGCAGCCCGATGGTGTCGTGCTTCTTGTGCAGCAGGCGCTTCGGCACTTCGCGGGTGCCGCGCAGGATGAAGGTATAGGCGCCCGGGGTGTACATCTTCAGGAAACGGAACTGGGTGTTGTCGACCTGAGCGTAATGTCCGAGTTCGGACAGGTCGCGGCAGATCAGGGTGAGGTCGTGTTCGGCATCGAGGCCACGCACCGACAGCAGCCGCATCGCCGCTTCCTTGTCGCCAATATGGCAGCCCAGCGCATAACAGGAATCGGTGGGATAGACGATCACGCCTCCGCGCTTGAGGATGTCGACCGCCTGATGGATCAGGCGGGGCTGCGGGTTTTCTGCGTGAATATTGAAAAATTGCGCCATAAAATATCGTCAGCCTGGGGAAAGGGAAAAATACGGTTCAAGCTCGGGCCAGTCTTGCCAGACCGGCTGGCAGTAGTGCGGCAGCGCCGGCAGCCGGCCGATGTCGATGCCCTCGCCCGGCGCATGAAAATCCGCACCGCGCGACGCCTTGAGGCCGAATGCGCGGGCCAGGTCGGCAAACTTTCCATATTCGGAAGGATGGTGGCTGCCCGTGATGACTTCAATGCCCTCGCCACCCAGCGTGCGAAAGGCATCCAGCAGTCGATGCAGTTCGTGCGCTTTGAACGCGTAGCGCCCCGGATGCGCGATCACCGCCAGGCCGCCGCTGGCACGGATCCAGCGAACGGCATTTTCAAGCGTGGTCCATTCGTGCTCGACGTAGCCGGGATTGCCGCGCGTCAGAAAGCGTCGGAAGGCACTGCGCATGTCGGGTGCATGCCCCTGTGCCACCAGCCAGCGGGCGAAGTGCGTACGCCCCACCATCTCCTTGTTGGCGGCATAGGCGTTGGCGCCTTCATACGCACCGGTGATCCCGGAGCGTGCCAGGTCGGCGCTCATGTATTGCGCACGCTCGATACGGCCCAGGCGGATACCCTGCAGGCCGGCAGCCAGTTCGGGATGTGCCGGATCGATGCGCAGGCCGACGATGTGAACGGTTTGTCCGCTCCAGGTCACCGAGATCTCGACGCCGGGGATCAACGTCAGTCCCGCTGCACCCGCTGCCACGCATGCGGCAGCCAGCCCCGCCACATCGTCGTGGTCGGTCAACGCAAGCACGTGCACGCCGTTGACGGCCGCACGTGCGACCACATCGGTGGGTGACAATACGCCGTCTGATACGTTGGAATGGCAATGCAGATCGATATTGATCATTGATGATCGGGTCGGGCGACCAGCGCTAAAAGCGCTTGGTCAGGAGGGGGAATCATAGCAAAATACGCAATCGTCCGAATTACGGTCGTCTGCAAGACTCAACCATAATGAAAAAACTGCTGTTCGATCTTTTTCCCATCATCGTGTTTTTCATCGCCTACAAGATCGGCGATGCCAACACCGAAGCCACCCGTACTTTCATGATCAGCCTCGGCCTGTCGCTGCCGGGAAGCGCCGGCGAGAAGCCGGGAATCTATCTCGCCACGCTGCTCGCCATCATTGCCAGCGTGGGCCAAATCGCCTGGGTCAAACTGCGCGGCCACAAGACCGACACCATGATGTGGGTCAGCCTGGGCATCATCGTGCTGTTTGGTGGCGCCACCCTGTGGCTGCATGACGAGAATTTCATCAAGTGGAAACCTACCGTGCTGTACTGGATTTTTGCCGCCGTCATTTTCGGCTCCGCCCTGCTCGGCCGCAACGTCATCAAGAGCCTGATGAAGGAGCAAATGGAACTTCCTGATGCCGCGTGGGGTCGGTTGAATGCGAGCTGGGGTGGATTTTTTGCCTTCATGGGGGTTGCAAATCTGTTTGTCGCCTTCAACTTCTCGACCGATACCTGGGTGGATTTCAAGCTGTTCGGGAGTCTGGGATTGATGCTGCTGTTCGTCATCGGTCAGAGCATGATGCTGACCCGGTATCTGGATAAAGAAACGCTCAACAAGGAAGAAAAGCAATAATGTTTTATGCCATCGTCGGCCAGGATACGGACGACAGCCTCGAACGGCGACTTGCCACGCGCCCCGCCCATATGGAACGCCTGCATGCCTTGCAGCAGGCGGGACGGTTGTTGCTGGCCGGCCCGTTCCCGGCCATCGACAGCAATGATCCGGGCGCGGCGGGATTTACCGGCAGTCTGATCGTCGCCGAATTCGACACGCTCACCGATGCCCGGGCATGGGCCGAGGCCGACCCCTACGTGGCGGCAGGCATCTATGCCAGGGTCAGCGTCACACCTTTCAAGAAAACCTTCCCCGTATGAATACGCCCGAGCTGATCCGCCAGCGCCTTGCCGCGCTGGAGCCCGACACCTACACGCTGGAAGATGAAAGCGCCCAGCACAAGGGTCATGCCGGCGCGGCCTCGGGCGGCGGGCATTACCGTCTTGTTCTGGTGTCACACAAATTCCGTAATCTCTCCACCCTCGCCCGCCATCGGCTAGTGTATGAAGCCATGGGCGAGCTCATGCAGCGCGACATTCATGCGCTGGCGATCACCGCTCTAACCCCGGAAGAACTCTGAAAGGAATCCGAATGCGTCTTGCCCTGCTCCCCGCCCTGATCCTCCTGGCCTTCACCCCGCTGGCGCAGGCTCAAACGCCCGCACCGGCGGCACCCGCCCCGGCGGCCGCGTCCGACAAGCCACTGGCAGTGGTCAACGGCAAGGGAATCCCCGCCTTGTACGGCGAACTGGTCAAACACGAAATGGCGCAGGGGCAGCCCGATTCCCCGCAGCTCGATGAGCGTATACGCGAATCGCTGATCAACCTTGAACTGCTGTCGCACGCCGCCCTCGACAAGGGGCTGGACAAGGAACCGCATCTGGCCGCCGCGCTGGACATTCGTCGCAAGGACCAGCTCGCCAAGGCTTACCTGGAAGACTACGTCAAGGCCCACCCGGTCACCGACGCCGAAATCCAGGCCATGTACGACAAGGCCAAAACAGAGCCGGTGGAGCCGGAATACCAGGCCCACCACATCCTGGTCAAAACCGAGGCCGAGGCGAAGAAACTGATTGCAGAACTGGGCAGCAAGAAGGCCAAATTCGAGGATCTGGCGAAGAAATACTCCAAGGACCCCGGCTCGGCCAAGAATGGCGGCGCGCTCGACTGGTCCGACCGGCGTGCTTTCGTGCCCGAGTTCTCCGAAGCGCTGGCTGGCCTGAAGAAAGGTGAAATCACCAAAACGCCGGTGAAGACACAATTCGGCTACCACATCATCCGTCTCGACGATACGCGCACGCCCAAGTTGCCGCCGCTTGATAGCGTGCGGGGCGAGATCGTCAAGCAGATCCAGCAGCAGCGTGTCCGCGATGCCATCACGGCAGTGCGTACCGGTGCAAAAATCGAGTAATCCGCTAAAAATATTAAACGGGGCTCCGCCCCGTCTTCACCTGATAGGGAGCCGATCATGGCCAGCAAAGAATACAACCACCTGCAAGACGTTTTCCTCAACACCCTGCGCAAGGAACGCATCCCTGTGTCGGTGTTTCTCGTCAACGGAATCAAGCTCATGGGACGAATTGAATCGTTCGACCAGTTCGTGGTCCTGCTGAAAGGCCAGGACCAGGCTGCCCAGATGATCTTCAAGCACGCCATCTCTACCATTTCGCCTTCGCGCGAAGTGGTCCTGCCGCAACGCGATACCGAGGCCTGAACCTCAGTTTTCAATGTGCACGGGCAGCAGGCCGGTCGCCGTACGCGCGTCCACCAGAACGGCTGCCCCCCCGCGATACGCCTGCTTGTGGCGCGCCGGGATCGCGTCCAGCTGCTGCCTGTCCTTCAGGTAGATCACCGCATAGCCTTCGGGATGCTCAGCCAGCCAGCGCTTTAGCTCGGCACCGTGCAATTCGAGCAGCGGCGTCTGCAGGCGGCCCAGAAACTGATATTGCGCGTGGTATCTCGCGGCATTCGCAACCGGCAGGCCTTGTGCCTGCACGTCGCTGATCGCCAGCGCCAGCGCTTTGATGTCGTACAGGGGGTCGATCGATGGTTTGGCGGCCAGCTGCACCAGCACCAGCGTGGCTGCCCCCAGCAACGCCAGATTCGGTACCGCCGGGAAGCCGCGCCGCCCGGCCACCCAGGCCGCCAGCGCCAGCAACGCCAGCAGCGCGCCCGGCCATGAAGCCGGCAACGCGGCGGCCTCTGCGTTGAACGCCGCAATTTTTCCGCTGGCAGCCAGCATCAACGCCACGCCCAGCCCCATTGTCAGCAGGACAGGCACGCCCACGCGGAAAGCCGGGCGGTCGGCCAGTACGCGCGCAGCCAGCAGCGCAAACGCCGGAAACAGCGGTACCAGATAATGCGGCTGCTTGCCGCTGATGAAGCAAAACGCGATGAATACCGGCAGCATCCAGGCGAGGCAAAAGCGCGTGCCGCGGTCCAACCCGACCCGCCGGTGATGCGCCAGCGCCCGCCAGAATCCCGGCCAGACGAACCAGGGGAACAGCAACACGGGCAGCAAGGGCACATACCACCAGAACGGCCGCCGATGCGCGAAGGACTCGACCATGCGGTGGGCGGTCTGGCCCCAGAAAATCGCGTTGCGATACGCCTCGCCCCCGGAAAACCCGGCCGGGATCGCCCATGCCAGCGCAATGGCCGCACCCAGCAGCACGGCCAGCAGCGTGCCGCCGAACCAGCGGCCCCATTTCAGGCCCGGATTCCACCACGGCGCCAGCGCGACGACGGGCAGCAGGTTCAGGAGAATGACCGGGCCCTTGGTCAGCACGCCCAGACCGATCGCCACCCCCAGCACGGCAAAGCCGCCACGCTTCCCGTCGGTGGCCGCCAACACGCCATGCAGGCCGATCAGTACCCAGAAGGCCAGCATCACGTCGAACATGACCGAGGTGGAAAAGACGATCCACAACGATGCACTGGCCAGTACCAGCGCGGCCTGCCCGCCCAGGCCCGCACGCTGCGGCCACAGGCGGCGGGCGAGGCCGAACGTCAGAAGCAGTCCGCCCGCGGAAAACAGCGGCAGCACCAGGCGCGGCCACCAGTCGTTGACGCCAAACAGCGCCCAGCCGGCCTGGAACATCCAGAACAGGAAGGGCGGCTTGTCGCTGTAGGGTGCACCATTCTTGAACGGCACCAGGAAGTCGCCGCGCAGCCACATTTCCCAGGCCGCGCTGACGTAACGCGTTTCATCGATCGGGATCAGCGGACGTGTCAGGATCGCCGCCGCAGTCAATACGGCCAGCAGCAGCAGACTCAACAGCAGCAGGCCGCGTCCGGTGGAATCAGGATTGTGTCGTGGAGTCATGGTCAGGGTCGCTTTCGGTTTCATCCAGCGCCGCGTCGATCTGCGCGTCGAGGCTCTGGCCGTGGCGGAAGTGTCTATACAGGTAGGCACCCAGCGCGCCCGAGATCAGGAACAGGCCGATGGCAAGCGCAAGTTTCAGGGCGGGCGCGAGGTGGACGCCGCTGCCGACCAGTGCGAACACCAGCGTCTGCGGCAGGTAGCCGAGCAGCGTGCCGGTGAAGAAATGCACGGGTCGGATGCTGGAAATCCCCGCCGCCAGGTTGGTCAACAGATTGTTGCCTACCGGCAGCAGACGAACCAGCACCGTCATGGCAAACGGATGGTCGTGGATGAAGCGGTCGAAGCGCCCGGCGCGCGCGCCCAGCCGCGCGCGCAGCAGCCCTTTGCCGAACAGGCGTGCATAGCCGAAGCTCAGCATGCAGCCCAGCAGCGCGGCCAGCGCGCCGAGCAGCGTGCCGAGACCAATGCTGAAGGCATAGCCGCCGAGAAAGGCAATGATCTGGCGCGGCAGGCCGATGGCGGTGAACATCCCGCCCATCAGCAGGAACAGCAGCGCCCCATTGACACCGTGCCCGCGCACCCGCGCATCGATCCAGGTTTCGTTGATGCTGTTGCCGAGATCGCTGGACTCGAACAGGTAGCCCAGCAGCGCCAGGCTCAATATCAGCGCCAGGCCTTTGACGATGACGCGCGCCCTCATTTACAGATCGGAATCGGATTCGATGACCGGCAGACGCACGCGTCGCTGCAGCCAGGCCACGCCAAACAGATCGACGATCCCCACCCACAGCCGATTATGCACGCCGTACTTGGAAGTGCCGCGCTCGCGCGCGCGATGATGAACCGGAACCGACACCACCGCGCCGCCATTGCGCATCACCAGCGCCGGCAGGAAACGGTGCATGTGGTCGAAATTGGGCAAGGCCAGAAAGGTCTCGCGGGCAAATACCTTGAGGCCGCAGCCGGTATCCGGCGTGTGGTCCTTCAGCATGCGCGAGCGTACACCATTGGCGATTTTCGACGACAGTCTGCGCAGGAAAGTATCGTTGCGACGGGCCCGCCAACCGGCCAGCAACGCCAGATTGGCGGGTTGCGCCGGATCAGCCAGCCGGGCCAGCAAGGCGGGAATATCGGCGGGATCGTTCTGCCCGTCCCCGTCGAGCGTCGCAATCCACTCATGGCGTGCCGCGACCACCCCCGTCGTGACTGCGCGGCTTTGCCCGCACGAAGCGCGATGACGGATCACCCGCAGCATGGGAAATTCGGTTTTCAGCCGCTCCAGCCGGGCCTGGGTAGCGTCGGTACTGCCATCGTTGACGTAGAGGATTTCGAACGCGGCCTTGCCCGACAAGGCCGCCGCGATTTCACGCACCAGCGGCTCGACGTTATCCTGTTCGTTCTTGACCGGAACGACGACTGAAAGCCTGCCGTGGTAGGCGTGTTGGGGCATTGCTGTATGTATGGGTCGCCTGGCGTTGGCGGAAGCTGGAGCTGTTTCTCCAGGCTGGGCCGCCTCGACAGGCTTCCGAAGCTTGAAATTTCAGAAGCTAGGCATTCTAATTTATTTTCAACGCCGAATACGCTCCAGGCGTACCGACTCCAGAACGTGGCATTGAAGAAGCTGACCCGAACGGCCTGGCTCTGCCTTTTAGCGGGCCTGGATGCGGGATGGCGGAGAGGGGGGGATTCGAACCCCCGTCAGGATATTATCCTGAACACGCTTTCCAGGCGTGCGACTTAAACCACTCATCCACCTCTCCGGGAGCGGCGCATCATACCGGAAGCGCCCATGCCCGGCAAATTGAAACTGGAACTCCGACACTGACAGGACGGAAAATAATGCCCTGCACCCCTTGAATCCTCATCATCCATCCCCAGTTGCCTGCGAGAACCAATTGGGAGATCACATTGCAGGACGAACTCAACACCGAGAGCAGCCCGGCCGGCGCCCAGACCGGCAAAGACATCATGCCCAGCCCGGAAGAACTTCTGAAAGCGGCTGAACTTCAGGCTGCCGAGCACCACGACGCCTGGCTGCGCGCCAAGGCAGAGACCGAGAACATGCGCCGCCGCGCGGCGGACGACGTCGACAAGGCGCGCAAGTTCGCGGTGGAGAATTTCGCGGCTGAACTGCTGACAGTGAAGGACAGCCTCGAGGCGGCACTCAAGGCCGAGTCGCCAAGCGTGGAGAACATGAAGGACGGCGTCGAGCTGACCCTGAAGCAGCTGGTTGCGGTATTTGGAAAGTTCAACCTGCACGACATCGATCCGATGGGCGAGAAGTTCGACCCGCACCTGCATCAAGCGATCCAGGTGGTCGAATCCGAGCAGCCCGCCAATACGGTCGTCACCGTGCTGCAGAAAGGCTACCGCCTGCACGAGCGCACCCTGCGGCCGGCGCTGGTGATGGTCGCCAAAGGCAGCGATTGAACCGGCCTTATTGAAATTCGCACCACTTCCCCCACATTCAGACCAGTCGAAACTCTTTTAGAAGGAACGCATCATGGGACGCATTATTGGCATTGACCTGGGTACCACCAATTCCTGCGTGGCGGTGATGGAAAACGGCACCCCGAAGGTGATCGAGAACGCCGAGGGTGCACGCACCACGCCATCCGTCGTGGCCTACACCGAAGACGGTGAAATCCTGGTCGGTGCGCCCGCCAAGCGCCAGGCCGTCACCAACCCGAAGAACACCCTGTTCGCAGTGAAGCGGCTGATTGGACGTCGGTTCGAAGAGAAGGAAGTGCAGAAGGACATCGGCCTGATGCCCTACAAGATCGTCAAGGCCGACAACGGCGACGCCTGGGTGGAAGTACGCGACAAGAAGATGGCGGCCCAGCAGGTGTCGGCCGAGACCCTGCGCAAGATGAAGAAGACCGCCGAAGACTACCTCGGCGAGGAAGTGACCGAAGCTGTCATCACCGTGCCGGCCTATTTCAACGACAGCCAGCGCCAGGCGACCAAGGACGCCGGCCGCATTGCCGGACTGGACGTCAAGCGCATCATCAACGAACCGACTGCGGCCGCGCTGGCGTTCGGCATGGACAAGAAGGAAGGCGACCGCAAGATCGCGGTGTATGACCTCGGCGGCGGCACCTTCGACATTTCGATTATTGAAATTGCCGAGATGGACGGCGAGCACCAGTTCGAGGTGCTGTCGACCAATGGTGACACCTTCCTCGGTGGCGAGGACTTCGACCAGCGCCTGATCGACTACATCGCCGAAGAATTCAAGAAGGAACAGGGCGTCGACCTGAAGAAGGACGTGCTCGCGCTGCAGCGCCTGAAGGAAGCGGCGGAAAAGGCCAAGATCGAGCTGTCGTCGAGTCAGCAGACCGAAGTCAACCTGCCCTATATCACGGCGGATGCCTCCGGGCCCAAGCACCTGGCGGTGAAGATCACCCGTGCCAAGTTCGAGGCGCTGGTGGAAGATCTGATCAAGCGCACCATTGATCCGTGCAAGATGGCGCTGAAGGATGCCGGCCTCACCACCTCGCAGATCGACGACGTCATCCTGGTCGGCGGCCAGACCCGCATGCCCAAGGTGATGGACGAGGTGAAGGACTTCTTTGGCAAGGATCCGCGCCGTGACGTCAACCCGGACGAAGCGGTGGCCGTGGGTGCAGCGATTCAGGGCGGCGTGCTGAAGGGCGAAGTGAAGGACGTGCTGCTGCTCGACGTCACGCCGTTGTCCCTGGGTATCGAAACCCTGGGCGGCGTGATGACCAAGCTGATCCCGAAGAACACCACGATCCCGACCAAGGCCTCGCAGGTGTTCTCGACCGCCGACGACAACCAGAGCGCGGTGACGGTGCACGTGCTGCAGGGCGAACGTGAAATCGCCTCGGGCAACAAGAGCCTCGGCCAGTTCAACCTGTCCGACATTCCGCCTGCGCCGCGCGGCATGCCGCAGATCGAGGTCACCTTCGACATCGACGCCAACGGCATCCTGCACGTGTCGGCCAAGGACAAAGCCACCGGCAAGGAAAACACCATCCGCATCCAGGCCAGTTCCGGCCTCAGTGAGGAGGAAATCCAGCGCATGGTGAAGGATGCCGAAGCCAACGCCGCCGAGGACCACAAGGCCGTCGAACTGGCGACCGCGCGCAACGCCGCCGATGCGATGATCCACTCGGTGAAGAAGTCGCTGACCGAATATGGCGACAAGGTCTCGGCCGACGAGAAGACCGCGATCGAGGCCGCGCTGAAGGAAGCCGAGGATGCCGTGCGCGAAGGCGACAAGGACACCATCGAGGCCAAGACCAACGCGCTCGCCACCGCCAGCCACAAGCTCGCCGAACAGATGTATCAGGCCGAGCAGGCCAAGAGCGGCGCACAACCGGGCGCCGAAGCAGGCGCGGGCAGCCATGCCGCGGACGACAACGTGGTCGATGCCGAGTTTGAAGAGGTGAAGGACAAGTAAGTGGACAGGGGTCGGGATTCAGGGGTCAGGGAGAGCCGTGCCATGCGCGGCTTTTCCTTTTTTCCACTGAATTCCGATCCCGCCCTGCTCCCTGAATCCTGATCCCTGAATCCCGACCCCTGCCATGAGCAAACGCGACTACTACGAAATCCTCGGCGTCTCCAGGAACGCCTCGGACGAAGAAATCAAGAAGGCCTACCGCAAGCTGGCCATGAAACACCATCCCGACCGCAATCCGGATAGCAAAGGCTCGGAAGAAAAATTCAAGGAAGCCAAACTGGCCTACGAAATCCTGTCGGATTCGGACAAGCGTACCGCTTACGATCAGTTTGGCCATGCCGGAATCGACCAGCAGGCCGGCATGGGGGGCGGCGGCGGATTTTCCGATGCTTTCTCGGATATTTTCGGCGACATTTTCGGCGGTGGCGCGAACCGCCGCGATCGTGTCTATCGCGGCGCCGATCTTCGCTACAACCTCGAAATCGATCTGGAAGAAGGGGCACGCGGCACCGAAACCAAGATCCGCATTCCCACCCTGGAGGAATGCGACACCTGCCACGGCAGCGGCGCCAAGCCTGGCACCACGCCGACCACCTGCACCACCTGCAGTGGCCACGGACAGGTCCGTATCCAGCAAGGCTTCTTCTCGGTGCAGCAAACCTGTCCGCGCTGTGGCGGAAGCGGCAAGATGGTGACCGATCCCTGCCTGAGTTGCCATGGCGAAGGCCGCGTCAAGAAGCACAAAACCCTGTCGGTCAAGATTCCCGCCGGCGTTGACAGCGGCGACCGCATCCGTCTGGCCGGCGAAGGCGAAGCCGGCGTCAACGGCGGTCCGCCGGGCGATCTCTATGTGGTGATCCACATCAAGGAGCACCCGGTATTCAAGCGTGAAGGCGACAACCTGCATTGCGAGATGCCGATCAGTTTCGCCACCGCCGCGCTCGGCGGCGAGGTCGAGATTCCCACGCTGGACGGCCACGCCAAGATCAAGATTCCCGTCGAAACGCAGTCGGGCAAGGTTTTCCGTCTGCGCGGCAAGGGCATCAAGGGCGTACGCAGCCACGCGCCGGGTGATCTCATGTGCCACATGCTGGTGGAAACGCCGGTGAACCTGTCCGAGCGCCAGCGCGAACTGCTGCGCGAGTTTGAATCCCTGAGCCCCGGACGCAACAACAATCCGCGCGCGCAGTCGTTCATGGATAAAGTGAAGTCCTTCTTCGGGCAGTAAATTCAAACGCTCCACCACAGAGACACCGAGACACAGAGGAACCCAAATACCACACACGCGCTAGCCAGACGCCTGGTATTACTCTGTGTCTCGGTGTCTCTGTGGTGAGCGGGTTTTAGCCCGTCAGGGCCGCGCCGCAGCAAACAGCCGAAAGAAGTTCTGCGAAGTCGCTTCGCCCACCGCTTCGACGCTCAGGCCGCGCACCCGCCCGATTTCCTCCGCCACGTGCTTGACGAAGCCCGGCTGGTTGATGTGCCCGCGATGCGGCACCGGCGCCAGGTACGGCGCGTCGGTCTCGATCAGCATGCGCTCCAGCGGGATGCTTGCGGCCACCTCGCGCAGCGCAGCGGCGTTCTTGAAAGTCACGATGCCCGAGAACGAGATATAGAACCCCAGCTCGATGGCGGCTTCGGCCACCGCCAGACTTTCGGTGAAGCAGTGCATCACCCCGCCCGCTTCGCCCGCCTGCTCCTCGCGCATGATGCGCAGGGTGTCGTCGGCCGCGGAACGGGTATGAATGACCAAAGGTTTCCCGCAGGTACGCGCGGCACGGATGTGGGTGCGAAAGCGCTCGCGTTGCCATTCGAGATCGCCGGTCAGGCGAAAATAATCCAGTCCCGTCTCGCCGATCGCAACGACCTTGGGGTGGTCGGCCAGCGCGACCAGTTCCTCCACCGTGGGTTCGGTGCAATCTTCGTGATCCGGATGCACCCCCACGGACGCATAGACGTTGGAATGCGCTTCGGCCAGCGCGCGAATGTCAGGGAATTTTTCCAGTTCCACGCCAATGCAGAGCGCGTGACTGACCTGATTGGCCGTCATCAGGTCGAAAATCTCGGGCAGCTTGCTGGCCAGGTCGGGAAAATTGATATGGCAGTGGGAATCGACGAACATTTCAGATACAAAATTCAAGGCACAAGGGGCAAGGTACAAGTTCTTGAAGGCGCCGTGATTATGAAGGGGCTTGGCGCCGCTCTTGCCACTTGGATCTTGCATCGGCCCTACATGGTGTGGGTGGGACGCACCGATTTTAACGAACCACCGAGCAAGCCTTCAATCTTGTTTTGTGCCGCCTTGCCGCTCTCGTTGAAGGCGAACTGCACGCCCACACCCTGGGTACGGCTGCCGTGCGCGCCGGAAGGCGTCACCCATACCACTTTGCCGGACACCGGCAATTTGGCGGGGTCGTCCATCAGCGTCAGCAGCATGAACACTTCCTCGCCCATCTTGTATTGCTTGTTGGTGGGAATGAACAACCCGCCGCCCTTGATGAAAGGCATGTAAGCGGCAAAAAGCGCGGATTTTTCCTTGATGGAGAGGGATAGCACGCCTGGGCGAACCTGTCCTGCGACATCGTTTGCTGCTGCATTCATCATCGATCCTTTTCAATCAAATACGTGTCGATACTGCATCAGCCAGGCCTCGAGCTGCAACAGCCGGTTGAGCGGATGTGCCAGTGTCCGGCCCTCGTTCGCCTGCGTTCTGGCAAGCGCCAGCAGTTTCGCCAGATCGGCCCTGCCGCCCAGATGCGTCAACACGTCGGTAAAATCACGGTTGAACAGGACGCTCCCCTGTAATCTGACCGCCAGCAGATCGCCCAGCCATTTATACGCCACGTCATGCCAGATTTGCGGGCTGAGCGTTTTCCAGCGCTCGGCCGCAGTCACCGGATCCAGCCGGGCGGGGTCCGCCAGACTTTGCAGCACGGCGCGGCGCTCGTCCAGCCCGGTTCCTTCAGCCCGGCGCTGCGCCTCAAGCGGCGTACCGCTGGCCAGCGCCAGCAGGTTCATTGTATCGGCCACGCCCTGTCCGGCCAGCCATTGCGCTGCCTGATCGACAGGCGGCAGGCCGATATCGATCCTGGTGCAGCGACTGCGCAGGGTTGGCAATAAACGGCGTGGCTGGTCCGAAACCAGCACGAATACTGTATTTAACGGCGGTTCCTCCAGCACCTTTAACAGCGCATTGGCTGCCGCCAGATTGAGGCTGTCTGCCGGATCGACCAGCACCACGCGAAATCCTGCGCGATAGGTCGACAACTGGACAAAATCAACCACCTCGCGCGCCTGGTCCACCTCGATCGCCGTGGCCATGCGGATTTCACCCTCTTTTCCGGTTTTCTCCTGCAACGTCAGCAGATAGAAATCCGGATGCGCATCCGTCTCGAACCAATGGCAGGCCGGACATTGGCCGCAGGCCATGCCATCCGCTTGCGGCGCCTCGCAAAGCAGCGTCTGCGCCCACAGCCGCGCCAGCCTCCCCTTGCCTGTCCCGCGCGGCCCGGCCAGCAACAAGGCCTGTACCGGGTGCGCCCGCGACCCCAGCAGACGCTGCCAGGGCGCTTCCAGCCAGGGGTACGGCGCGCTCATTCCAGCTCTTGCAGCAATTCACCGATCCCGGCTTGCAAATCGGCGATACTCAGGCGCGCATCCAGCACCCGGATGCGCCCGGGTTCGGCCCGCGCGCGGTCGAGATAGGCATTGCGGACGCGGCTGAAAAAACCGCTGGCCTCACGTTCGAAGCGGTCGGCGGTACGCGCGGCCGCCCGGCGTGTTTCCGCCACGTCGGGCGGCACATCGAACAGCAGGGTGAGATCGGGCACGAAGCCGCGCTGTACCCAGGCTTCCAGCGTGGCGATGCGGTCCGCCGGAATGCCGCGCCCGCCGCATTGGTAGGCATAGCTGGCATCGGTGAAGCGGTCGGACACCACCCACGCGCCGCGGGCGAGCGCGGGCAGGATCAGGCCTGCAAGATGTTCCTGGCGCGCGGCGAACATCAACAGCAGTTCGGTGTCTGCGTCCATCTCGCGGTGCAGCAGCAATTCGCGCAAAGTCTCGCCAAGCGGCGTTCCGCCGGGCTCGCGGGTGACGACGACTTCCCTGCCCTGCCGGCGCAGCCAGTCGGCGACGAAGCCCAGATGGGTGCTCTTGCCGGCACCGTCGACGCCTTCGAGGGTGATGAATTTTCCAGGGTTCATCGTGGATAGCGTTGGTAACGGTTGACCGCGCGGTTGTGTGCTTCAAGCGTACGGGAAAAAACATGGGTGCCATCGCCACGCGCAACGAAATAGAGCTCCTCCGTTTTGGCGGGATTGAGCGCCGCCAGGAGGGCTGCTTCGCTCGGCATGGCAATCGGCGTGGGCGGCAGTCCCGCACGCGTATAGGTGTTGTACGGGGTATCGCGTTGCAGATCGATCTTGCGCAGATTGCCGTCGAAGCGCTCGCCCAGCCCGTAGATGACGGTCGGATCAGTCTGCAGACGCATGCCCAGCCTGAGCCGGTTCAGGAAGACGCCGGCGATTCTGGCACGCTCGAACGCCACGCCGGTTTCCTTTTCCACGATCGACGCCATGATCAACGCTTCGTAGGGCGTACGGTAGGGAAGTCCCGGGGCCCGTGCATCCCAGGCGGCCATGAGTTTGTCCTGCTGCCGCTGATAAGCGCGGCGCAACACACCAAGATCGGAAGAGTGCGGGGCATAGAAATAGGTGTCGGGAAACAGCAAGCCCTCGATGTGATTTTCCTTGGCGCCAATCGCCTGCAGGATTGCTGCTTCGCTCATGTCCGCGCTCTCGTTCTTCAACAACGGCTGGACGGCAAGCGCGGCACTCACATCGCGCCAGTTCCAGCCTTCGATGAACTGCACCATGGCCTGCGACACTTCACCCCGCTGAATCTTGGCATACAGCTCCAGCGGAGTCAGCGATCGGTCGAGCGTATACACGCCCACCTTGAGCACTCCCCCCTTGTTCAGTACGCGTCCGAGCAGCCAGAACACCTGCGCGTTGCCGACCACGCCTTCGCGTTCCAGCATCGTGCTCAGGCTACGTAAATTCATGCCGGGCGCCACATTGAAGGCCTTCGGCAAGGGCTCGATCTGCAAGGGCCGATTGCCGTACCAGGCCAGTCCGCCTGCAGCCGCGAGCACAAGCAATACGGCGAATTTCAGCAGTCGTTTAATCCACGTTTTCATGCAAGGCGGTATTCAAGATAGTCGTCCAGCCTCTGGGCGGCCAGGTCGTTTCATCCAGTCTGGCCACGCGGCGCACACCGATGACACTGTTGCAGATCATGACTTCGTCGGCCGCGAGTATGGCCGCTGGCGGCAGGCGGCTGACATGCACCGGAATGCCGAGACGCGGCGCGGCGCGCAACACGCGTGCCCGGGTCACGCCCGCCACGCCGCATTCGCCCAGATCCGGGGTGAACAGCTCACCCTCCCTGATGAGCAGCAGATTGCTCATCACGCCGCCAATCACCGCGCCGCGGTCGTCGCACAACAGTCCTTCGAGAATGGACGGGTCGGTCCATTCGGCACGTGCCAGCACGTTCTCCAGCCGATTCAGATGCTTGACGCCTGCCAGCCGGGGCTGGCGCGCCAGTTGCAGGGCGCACCAGCGTGCCGTGATCGCGTCCGGTGCATCAGTTTGTGCATGCGCCGGCAACGGCGCGGAGAAAACAATCCGGGTAAGCGCCTGGCCCGGCGTCCGGGCATAGCCGCGAGCGCCCGCGCCGCGTGTGAGAACGATCTTGACGATCCCCTCGCCCATCGCGGCCACCTGGCAGATTTCGGCGTGCAGCCCGGCCTCGTCGGGGCACGTCAGCATCAGCGCCGCGCAATCAGCCTGCAGTTTGGCGTAATGATCGCGCCACCACAGCGGCTGCCCATCCTGTGTGCGCAGGGTGCGAAACACGCCGTCGCCGTAGGCCAGCCCGCGATCATGGGCATCCACCAGGTCCGTCACGCGGCCGTTGATGAGCATCAAGTAATGTCCAGTGCCCGCAACTGACCGCAGGTCTGGCTACGGGTTTCGTCAAAGCCGCGCAACATGAACCCGCGGATCAGGCGGCTGGAATCGAGGTAGCCGTCGCAGTGGTCGCGTGGCATCCCCTGCGGTTCATGGGTAATCTGCATGGTTCACACCTCGAGACAGTCATTCATGATGCCGTCTGGTGCGGAAGTCAGACGCGACTGAAAACCAGCGAACCGTTGGTACCACCAAATCCGAAGTTGTTCTTGAGCGCAAAGTCGATCTTCATGTCGCGTGCGGTATTGGCGCAGTAATCGAGATCGCATTCCGGGTCTTGCGAGAAAATGTTGATGGTCGGTGGCGAGAGCTGATGATGCACGGCCAGCACGGCAAATGCCGATTCGACGCCACCGGCGCCGCCCAGCAGGTGGCCTGTCATTGACTTGGTCGAATTGACCACGGTCTGGTAGGCGGCGTCACCCAGAGCCAGTTTGATCGCATCGGTTTCGTTCTTGTCGCCCAATGGCGTCGAGGTGCCATGCGCGTTGATGTAGCGGATCTGGTCGGGGTTGACGCCGGCATCGCGCATCGCATTCAGCATCGCGCGCCGGGGGCCATCGGTGCTCGGCGACGTCACATGGTAGGCGTCGCCGCTCATGCCGAATCCCGCCACCTCGGCGTAGATCTTCGCGCCGCGCGCCCGGGCGTGTTCGTATTCCTCGAGCACCAGCACCCCGGCGCCCTCGCCCAGCACAAAGCCGTCGCGGTCCTTGTCCCACGGACGGCTGGCCGTCGCCGGGTCGTCGTTGCGGGTCGACAGCGCCCGTGCCGCAGCGAAGCCGCCCAGGCCCAGCGGCGACGTGGCGCATTCGGCGCCGCCGGCAACCATCACGTCGGCATCGCCATGCTCGATCATGCGGGCAGACAATCCGATCGCATGCAGACCGGTGGTGCAGGCAGTGACCACCCCGAGATTGGGGCCCTTGATTCCATAGACGATGGAAAGATTGCCGGAAATCATGTTGATGATGGAACCGGGGATGAAGAATGGGGATATCTTCCTCGGACCGGATTCCATCAACAGGGTGTGGGTATCCTCGATCATCGGCAGGCCGCCGATTCCGGAACCGATATTGATGCCGATGCGCTCGGCATTGGCTTCGGTGACTTCAATTCCAGAATCGCGAATGGCCTGAATCCCGGCCGCCATGCCGAACTGGATGAAGGTATCCATACGGCGTGCTTCCTTGGGATTGAGATATTGCTCGACGTCGAAATTCTTCACCTCGCCCGCCATATGGGAAGCAAAGGGCGAAGGGTCGAAACGGGTGATCCTGGCAATTCCGGTGCGGCCGGCAACCAGATTGTCCCAGGCTTCCGGGATGGTATTGCCGACCGGGGAGATGATTCCCAGGCCGGTTACGACTACGCGACGCTTGGACAAAAGTCAGTCCTTTTTATCAATCCGGGACGATGCGGGATACACCGAATCATTGAATGTTGAAAAAGCACTTACCGGGACGGCCTGCGGACCCTGCATGGAAAAGAGGCTTTGAATCGCCACTTGTGGCTCCACACCTGCCTGGGCAGCCCGATAGCCGGGGTGAACGATCAGCTCGAATGGCTGTTGACGTAGTCAATCGCCTGCTGGACAGTGGTGATTTTTTCCGCATCTTCATCGGGAATTTCACAACCAAACTCTTCTTCCAGCGCCATCACCAGCTCAACCGTGTCGAGCGAGTCGGCGCCCAGGTCGCCGACGAAGGAGGACTCGCTCTTGACGTCCGCCTCGTTGACGCCCAACTGCTCGGCGACGACTTTAATTACACGCTGTACGTTATCCATTACTGATCCTCTCTTGAAATAAGGCCTCAACCGAATTGAGGCCATGAAAATTGAAGCCGGACGATTTTACCAAATATTGCGGTCAATCACGCCATGTACATGCCGCCGTTGACATGCAGCGTGGTGCCTGAAATGTAGCCGGCGGCCGGTGAGGCCAGGAAAGCGACGGCCTGCGCGATATCTTCCGCAGCGCCCAGCCTGCCCAGCGGAATGTGCGCCAGCAGCGCCTGCCGCTGCGCGTCCGGCAGCGCGCGCGTCATGTCGGTGTCGATGAAGCCCGGCGCCACGCAGTTGACGGTGATGTTGCGGCTGCCGACCTCGCGCGCGAGCGACTTGGTGAAGCCCATGATGCCGGCCTTGGCCGCGCTGTAGTTGGTCTGGCCGGCGTTGCCCATCGCGCCCACCACCGAGGCGATGGAGATGATGCGGCCGCTGCGCGCCTTCATCATCGCGCGCAGCACCGCGCGCGACAGGCGGAACACCGAGGTCAGGTTGGTCGCCATGATCTCGTCCCATTCCTCGTCCTTCATCCGCATCAGCAGGTTGTCGCGGGTGATACCGGCGTTGTTGACCAGGATGCCGATGGCGCCGAAATCCTTTTCGATCGCGGCGATCACCGCATCGACTTCGGCGGCGTCGGTGACGTCGAGCTTCATGCCGCCGCCCGGGATGCCGGCGGCGGCGAGGTAATCGCCGATCGCCTGCGCGCCCTGGTCGCTGGTGGCGGTGCCGACCACGGTGGCGCCCGCATTGCCGAGCGCGAGGGCGATCGCCTGGCCGATTCCGCGGCTGGCGCCCGTGACGAGGGCAATCTGCCCTCCAAGATCAAAGCCAGGCGCAATTTGTCCTTGCAGCATGGTGTCTCCTTATTGATTGAGCGCGGCCGCGAGGCTGGCTTCGTCCACCAGCGCCACAGCCGGCAGGCTGTCGTCGATGCGCTTGCTGAGGCCCGCCAGCACCTTGCCGGGGCCGCATTCGATCACGCGTTCGATGCCGGCGGCCTTCAGCGCCTGCACGGTCTCGACCCAGCGTACCGGAGTGTGCAACTGCTTCGCCAGCGCAGCACGGATCGCGTCGGGTCCGGTGTGGCTTTGCACGTCGGTGTTATGCAGCACGGGGATGGTTGGCGCCGCGATCGCCACACCCTGCAGATGCGCCAGCAGTTTGTCCGCCGCCGGCAGCATCAGCGAGGAATGCGACGGCACGCTGACCGGCAGCGGCAGCGCACGCTTGGCCCCGCGCTCCTTCGCCAATGCCATCGCGCGCTCGACCGCGGCCTTGTTGCCTGCGATCACCACCTGGCCCGGCGAATTGAGGTTCACCGCCTCGACCACTTCGCCCGCTGCCGCCTCATTGCAGACCGCGCGCACCGCATCGTCGTCGAGTCCCAGAATTGCCGCCATCGCGCCGACGCCTTCGGGCACCGCAGCCTGCATCGCCTCGGCGCGGAAACGCACCAGCCTGATCGCATCAGCAAAGCCCAATGAACCCGCCGCGACCAGCGCCGCGTATTCACCGAGGCTGTGGCCGGCCAATAATGCCGGCGTTACGCCACCGGCCGCCTGCCACGCGCGCCAGACGGCGACGTCGGCCGCCAGCATCGCCGGCTGCGTATTGACGGTTTGATTCAGCAGGTCGGCCGGGCCATCGGTCACCAGCGCCCACAGATCCTGACCGAGCGCGTCGGAGGCTTCGGCAAAGGTGGCGCGCACCTCGGCGCGCTCGCCCCAGCCGGCCATCATGCCGACCGCTTGCGAGCCCTGCCCGGGAAATACGAATGCGAGTTTCATGCGTGTATCAGTTCGTTCAGTATTTGAGGAGCGCCGAGCCCCAGGTGAAGCCGCCGCCGAAAGCCTCCATCAGCACGGTCTGACCGCGCTGGATGCGGCCGTCGCGCACCGCCACGTCGAATGCCAGCGGCACCGAAGCGGCGGACGTGTTGCCGTGGTCCGCCACCGTGGTGACGACGTTGTCCATGCTCATGCCGAGCTTTTTCGCGGTGGCGGAAATGATGCGGATGTTGGCCTGGTGCGGAACCAGCCAGTCGATGTCCGATTTCTGCAGGCCGTTGGCTTCCAGCGTTTCGTCGACGATGCGGTCGAGGGTGTTGACCGCCATCCTGAACACCGCGTTGCCTTCCATCCGCATCAACGCCGGTTCGCGCATGCCGGTCGAGGTACCGGTGGTAGTGCGCAACAATTCCTTGTGGCGGCCATCGGCATGGATGTGGGTCGCGATGATGCCCGGTTCGGCGGCGGCGCCCAGCACGACCGCGCCCGCGCCGTCGCCCCACAGGATGCAGTTGCTGCGGTCGTTCCAGTCGGTAATGCGCGACAGCGTCTCGGCGCCGATCACCAGCACATGCCGGGCCGCACCGGTCCGGATGAACTGGTCGGCCACCGACAGGGCGTATATGAAACCGCTGCATACCGCCTGCAGGTCGAATGCCGGGCGGCCGTTGGTCATCCCGAGCCTGGACTGCACGATGCAGGCGGTGCTGGGAAACACCAGATCGGGCGTGGTGGTGGCGACCAGCAGCAGATCGATATCATTCGGCGTCAGAGCTGCCGCGTCGAGCGCGGCGTGCGCGGCCTGGATGGCAAGATCGCTGGTCAATTCACCTTCGGCGGCGATATGACGTTTACGTATACCGGTGCGTTCGACGATCCATTGATCGTTCGTCTCGACCAGCTTTTCGAGATCGGCGTTGGTGAGAATGCGCGTCGGCAGATAACTGCCGGTGCCCAGAATGCGGGAATAGGTCAAGCAGCCACCCGTTGCAGGAGTTGAATCTGGTCGGTAATGCGTTTCAGCACGTTGTTGCGGACTTCGTCGCTGGCGGTTTCGATCGCGTGCTCGAAGGCGAAGCGGTCGGCCGACCCGTGGCTCTTCACCACCACGCCTTTCAACCCCAGCAACGTGGCACCGTTGTAACGGCGTGGATCGAGCCTGCGCTTGAAAGCGCTCAGCGCCGGCATGGCCAGCAGGCCGGCAATACGGGTCAGCCAGTTGCGTCTGAACTCGGCGCGGAGCGTGGTGGAAACCATCTTGGCGAGTCCTTCGGAGGCTTTCAGGGTCACGTTGCCGACAAAGCCGTCGCACACGACCACGTCGGTGGTGCCCTTGAAAATGTCGTTACCTTCAACGTTGCCGTAAAAATTCAGGTGGCTGTCGCGCAGCAATTCTGCAGCCCGCTTCACCATGTCATTGCCCTTGATGGCTTCCTCGCCGATATTGAGCAGGCCCACGCTCGGATTCGGCTTGTGCTCCACCGCCGATACCAGCATGGCCCCCATGATGCCGAACTGCAGCAGATGTTCGGCCGTGCAATCGACATTGGCGCCCATGTCGAGCACCAGCGCGTGGCCCACGCTCGTCGGCATCACGCCGGCAATGGCTGGACGGTCGATGCCCGGCAGGGTTTTCAGGACGAAGCGGGCCGTCGCCATCAACGCGCCAGTATTACCCGCCGACACGCAGGCATCGGCCTCGCCCGACTTGACGAGATCGATGGCCACGCGCATCGAGGAATCCTTCTTGCCGCGCAAGGCCAGCGCTGGCGCCTCGTCCATGGCCACCACCTGGCTGGCGTGACGCACGATCAGGCGTGGGCTGATCCGGGCCCGGCGCGCCTTGAGCTCCGCCGCAATGATGTCCTGCGACCCGACCAGGATCACATTCAGGTCGGGATGACGCGCAAGGCAACGGATCGCCGCGGGAACCGTGACATGGGGGCCGTGGTCGCCCCCCATGACATCAATGGCGACAGTGATATATCTCATGCAGCCGGAATCGTTGGCTGAGCCGGTCGCGCCTGGCGGCAAGGTTCACGCCGTGGCGCACAAGTAAATTATTCGCCTTTGGCCTTGATGACCTTGCGCCCACGGTAAAAGCCGTTGGGGCTGACGTGGTGGCGCAGATGCGTTTCACCCGTGGTCGGTTCGACGGCCAGCGGCGGGCTGGTCAGGAAATCGTGCGCGCGATGCATGCCGCGCTTGGACGGGGATTTCTTGTTTTGCTGAACTGCCATTTCCTACTCCTAAAAAAACGGGGCGCCGGAAATCCGGCGCTCAAAACCCATCACACTCCACGCAGGGAGCATTCACCTTCCGCATGCATGGGTACAAGCGGCAGGCTCAACAGCACTTCATCCTCAACCAGTTCGACCAGATCCAGTCGTTCACCCGGCTGAATCGCGTCGCTGTCGGGCAATGCATCCAGCCGTTCCAGCTCGGCCTCGTTACGCGCCAGATACAGCGTGCGCTCGAGCCCGACCGTATACGACAGGCTTCCCAGGCAACGCTGACAGGTCAGCCCCACCTCGCCACCGATCGATACCTGCAGGGACAGGCCGCCACGCGGGTCCGCACGCCCGGCAACTCGACAGAACAGCGCGCCTTGCGTAAATTCATGGGCAAGCCGTGGGAACCCGGCCACATCGGACCGGATTTCCCACGACTGCGCATCCCTGCAAAAACGCCATGGATCGACTTCAACAGTCCCGAGCATGGCGACGAACCCCGATTGATATGGCCAACAACATTAGCCCGCAATGATATGATTTCGTGTTCTTTTTGTCAAAGAAACCCTAGCCATCCCAACTTCAGGCGAACCCATGCTTAAGAAAATACTGGTCGCCAACCGGGGCGAGATCGCCGTCCGCATCGTGCGCGCCTGCGTCGAACTGGGCATCAAGTCGGTCGCCATTTATACCGATGCCGACCGCCATGCCCTCCATGTGAAGAAGGCCGACGAGGCCTATCACATCGGCAAGGATCCGATTCTTGGCTATCTGAACGCCCATACATTGGTCAATCTGGCGGCTGCGTCAGGCTGCGACGCGCTGCATCCCGGCTATGGTTTCCTCTCCGAAAATCCCGATCTGGCGACCATCTGCGCGCGCCGCGGCATCCGCTTCATCGGCCCCTCACCCGAGGTGATCCGCCGCATGGGCGACAAGATCCAGGCGCGCAATGCGATGCTCGCCGCCGGCATTCCGGTGGTGCCGGGCTCCGACCACAACCTGGAAAACGTCGAGGAGGCGCGCGCACTGGCCGGCAGGATTGGTTACCCGGTCATGCTCAAAGCCACCAACGGCGGCGGCGGGCGCGGCATTCGCCGTTGCGACAGCGAGCAGGACCTGCTGAAAAATTACGACCGGGTGGTATCGGAGGCCAGCAAGGCCTTCGGCAAGCCCGAGGTGTTCGTCGAGAAATGCGTGGTGCAGCCCAAGCATATCGAGGTGCAGGTCCTCGGCGACACCCAGGGCAACGTCATCCACCTGTTCGAGCGCGACTGCTCGATCCAGCGACGCAACCAGAAGCTGATCGAGATCGCGCCGAGCCCGCAGCTCACCGAAGCCCAGCGGCAATATATCGGCAAGCTGGCGGTGCGCGCCGCCAAGGCCGTCGGCTACGTCAATGCCGGCACGGTGGAATTCCTGCTCGACCAGGACAATCAGTTCTACTTCATGGAAATGAACACCCGGCTGCAGGTCGAGCACCCGATCACCGAGACCATCACCGGCGTCGACATCGTGCAGGAACAGATTCGCATCGCTTCCGGCCTGCCGCTGCAATATTCGCAGGAAAACATCGGGCATCGCGGCTATGCCATCGAATTCCGCATCAACGCCGAAGACCCGAAGAACGAATTCCTGCCGAGCCTGGGCCGCATCACGCGCTATTATTCGCCGGGTGGTCCGGGGGTACGGGTGGATGCCGCGATCTATACGGACTACGTGATCCCGCCCTACTTCGATTCGATGTGCGCCAAGCTCAGTGTATGGAGCCTGACCTGGGAATCCGCAGTCGAGCGCGGCCGCCGCGCACTGTCCGACATGCTGGTGTATGGCGTGAAGACGACGATTCCCTATTACCAGGAAATCCTCAAGAATCCCGAGTTCCGCAGCGGGCGTTTCAATACCGGCTTCGTCGAAACGCATCCGGAACTCACCCAGTACACCGAAAAGAAACCACCGGAAGTGATCGCCGCCGCCATCGCTGCCGCCATTGCCGCGCATCAGGGACTTTAATCAATCATGGCAAAAGTACACATCACCGATCTCGTTCTGCGCGACGGCCATCAATCACTCATCGCCACCCGCATGCGCACGGAGGACATGTTGCCGATCTGCGGCAAGCTCGATGCGGTCGGCTTCTGGTCGCTCGAGGCCTGGGGCGGCGCCACCTTCGACGCCTGCGTGCGTTTCCTGCGCGAAGACCCGTGGGAACGTCTGCGCAAACTGCGCAAGGCACTGCCGAATACGCGCATCCAGATGCTGCTGCGCGGGCAGAACCTGCTCGGCTACCGCAATTACTCCGACGATGTGGTGCGGGCCTTCGTGCAGAAATCCGCCGACAACGGCGTCGACGTGTTCCGCGTGTTCGACGCGATGAACGATCTGCGCAATCTCAAGGTCTCGATCGAATCGGTCAAAGCCGCCGGCAAGCATGCCGAAGGCACGCTCTGCTACACCACCAGCCCGGTACACGACATCCCGCACTTCGTCGGCCTCGCCAAGGGACTGGCGGAGATGGGCTGCGACACCATCGCGATCAAGGACATGGCGGGCCTGCTCACGCCGTATACCGCATTCGAGCTGGTACGCGAGATCCGCACCGCCACCGACCTGCCCATCCATACCCACAGCCACGCCACCTCGGGGCTGGCGCACATGACGCACCTGAAGGCCGTGGAGGCGGGCGCCCGCATCATCGACACCTGCGTCGGCGCGTTTGCCGAAGGCGCCAGTCACCCCACCACGCAGAGCCTGGTTGCCGCGCTGGCCGGCACCGAATACGACACCGGATTGTCGCTGCCGCTGATCGAGGAAATCTCGACCTACTTCAAGGAAGTGCGCAGGAAATACTGGCAATTCGAATCGGCGTTCACCGGCACCGATACCCGCGTGCTGATCAACCAGGTGCCGGGCGGAATGATTTCCAACCTCGCCAACCAGTTGAAGGAACAGGGGGCGATCGACCAGATGGACGCCGTGCTCGAGGAAATTCCACGCGTGCGCCAGGATCTCGGCTATCCCCCGCTGGTCACCCCCACCTCGCAGATCGTCGGCACCCAGGCCGCGCTGAACGTGCTCACGGGCGAGCGCTACAAATCGGTCACCAACGAGGTCAAGCTCTACTTGCAGGGTCGCTATGGGAAAGCGCCGGGGCACGTCAATGAAGAGGTCCGCAAGCGCGCCATCGGCGACCTCGAAGTCGCCACCTGCCGTCCGGCCGACCTGATCGCCGATGAACTCGACAAGCTGCGCGGCGAAATCGAAGGCCTGGCCAAGTCCGACGAGGATGTGCTGACCTACGCCATGTTCCCCGAGATCGGCAAGACCTGGCTGCAGGAACGCGCGGCCGGCAGCCTCAAGCCCGAACAGTTGTTGCCGCCGGGCGCATTGCAGGAAGACAGCGCGCCACGCTACGCCGCCGACGAGTTCAAGATCACGCTGCACGGCGAGACCTACCACATCAAGCTGTCCGGTAGCGGCCGCAGCGACGCCGCCCAGCGCCCCTATTTCGTATCGATCGATGGCGTCTCGGAAGAAGTGCTGGTCGAATCGCTGAACGAAGTCGCGGTATCAGCCGGCAGCGATAGCGCGCCGCGCAAGGCCGCCGCGGCACCCGCTGCCGGCCAGAAGCCGCGCGCCAGCCATCCCGGCCACGTCACCGCCGCCATGCCCGGCACCATCGTCGACGTGCTGATCAGTATTGGGCAAACGGTCAAGGCCGGCGACGGCGTGCTGGTGATCGAGGCGATGAAAATGGAAAACGAAGTGCAGGCACCGATCGCCGGCGTCGTCATCAGCATTTCCTGCAAGAAAGGCGATGCGGTGACGCCCGACATGGCGCTGGTGGAAATCCAGCCGGAATGAATCAAAAAACTTCACCACAGAGGCACAGAGAAAGTCGCTGGGCCATGTGTTGCTTAGCCTGTTTCCCCTCTGTGCTCTCTGTGCCTCTGTGGTGAAAAATTCAATATGAAACTGGTCCTTGCCTCCACCTCGCGCTACCGGCGCGAACTGCTGTCGCGCCTGCACATCCCGTTCGACGTCCTGTCGCCCGACGTCGACGAAACGCCGCGGCCGGACGAAACGCCTTCGGCCACCGCTTTGCGCCTGTCGGTGCTGAAGGCGCAGGCCGCCGCAGCGGCTTACCCGGACGCCCTCATCATCGGCTCGGACCAGGTGTTGATGCTCGGCGACGCGCAGCTCGGCAAGCCCGGCGGTTTCGACCAGGCCTTCGCCCAGTTGAAGGCCATGCAGGGCAAGGCCATGGTGTTCCACACCGTGTTGACGCTGCTGAACAGCCGCAGCGGCCACACGCAGACGCGCGACGTGCCGACCGTGGTGCACATCCGCGCGCTCAGCGACGCGCAGATCACCGCCTACCTGCACAAGGAGCAGCCCTACGACTGCGCCGGTTCGGCGAAGAGCGAAGCGCTCGGCATCGCCCTGATGGAACGCATGGACAGCCCCGACCCCACCGCGCTGATCGGCCTGCCGCTGATGGCGCTGACCGGGATGCTGCTGAACGAAGGCGTCGATGTCCTCACATGGCACGCGGTGTAATGCAAGCGTGGCCACCCTCTACCTGATCCCGGTTCCGCTGGGGCCGGTCAGCCCGGAGGCTTGCCTGCCGCCCGACACCCTCGCGGTCGCGCGCCGACTCGACCATTTCGTGGTCGAACGCGCCAAGACCGCGCGCGCCCATCTCAAAGCGATGGGTCACCCGCTGCCCATTCAGTCGCTGAACATCGAGGAGTTGAACGAACACACCCCGGCGGCGGCCATTGCCGCGCTGCTGGCGCCGCTGAAGGCCGGCCACGACGTCGGCCTGCTGTCGGAAGCGGGCTGTCCAGCAGTGGCCGATCCCGGCGCGGCGCTGGTCATGGCCGCGCATCGCGAGAACATTCCGGTCCTCCCGCTGATCGGCCCATCGTCTATTTTGCTGGCGCTGATGGCCTCGGGCCTGGGCGGGCAGCGCTTCACTTTCCACGGCTACCTGCCGGCGAAGGAGCCCGAGCGCAGCCAGAAAATCCGTGAACTGGAAAAGACCGCGCGCAAGGAAAACGCCACCCAACTCTTCATCGAAACGCCCTACCGCAGCGCGGCCCTGCTGGACGCGCTAGCCACCACGCTCGCACCCGAGACATGGGTCAGCGTCGGCACGGACCTGAGCTTGCCGACGCAATCCATCGCGACGCGCCCGGCGAAAGCATGGCTTGAGAAGAGTGCAAGCGTGAAAGATCGGCTGGTCGTATTCGGGCTGGGGGTCTGAACAACAAGCCTCGCCATCCACCCACCTAAACAGCGAGCCCGAGTTTCCTTTGTTACTTACGTTTCCCAAGCGTTCGAAATTCTGCAATGATGCACATGGTAGTTTTCAACTACCTTTCAACTAATACTCAGGGGGAGACCATGCAAACGATACGATTCATTCTTTCTGCCACCGTCATGATCACCAGTGGATTGGCGTATGGAGGCGGAACTGATGCCGTGAAAGCCGTTAACCACTCGGTCCAGGCCTCGGCTCACGGAAGTGCTAGCGCCGCCCATGCGGTTGCGGCTTCCGGCAAGACGACATCAGCAGTGGTCGCCGTTCCCCTTTCGGTAGGCGGCGTCGCTCTGAGTGCGGCCGGCGCCGTAAGTACTTCGGCAGCCGCGCAGTTGTCCAATGCCGCGAACTCGCAGCCATTGCCCATCACAGATGAAGTGATCACGACAGTACCGCCGGATCAAGCGCTGCGCTCCGCCGCCACGCCGCGATAAGGACAAGCGTCATGTCGCACACTCTTCGGCATCCTGCCCTTCTCAGCGTTTTAATTACAGCCGCTTTCCTGTCGGCCTCCGCTCCCTTCAACGCCAGTGCCGTCAGCTTTAGCTCCAGCTCCAGCGCCGCGTCGGTGCAAGCCACTTTCTCGCCCGAGCAGATTATCGCTTTCTCGAAAAAGGTGGAAAAAACAATGGCAGCGAATGGCGCGCGCGTCACGATCCTCGCGCGCATGGGCCGCCCAGCCGCGGAAATGCCGCCTGGAATGCGTTTTACACATGCGGCCTTTGCCGTCTATTCGGAGATCACCACCAGTGATGGGCGCAAAGTTCCGGGATATTCGATTCAGAACCTGTATCAGTTGGAAAATGCACCCGACAGGAGTGAACTGGTTCAGGATTTTCCGGTGGATTTTTTTGCCGGCGTATCCGAACTCGAGGCCGGAATTATCGTGCCATCGTGGGAACTGCAACAACGGCTACTGAAGGTCATCACTTCACCTGCGTACGCCTTCCTGCACGAGTCCAGCTACTCCGTGATCGCCAACCCATACACCCTCGGACGACAGAACTGCACAGAATTCGTGCTAGACGTAATCAACTCAGCGATTTATCAAACCACCGACCCCAAGGTCCTCAAAGCCAATACCAAGGCCTATTTCGAGCCCCAGAAGGTCGACGTAAATCCCTTCAAGCTGATGCTGGGTTCCATGTTCGTGAAGGAAGTGTCGCTGGTGGACCAGAGTGGAACGCCCATCACGGCTACCTTTGAATCGATTGCGCGTTATCTTCAAAAGTACGACAAGGGAAGCGTGGTGCTCACAGTCAAACCCGACTGATACTGCGCACTCAAGGGTCGGACTTCAGCCTCACGCGGAAGTCCGGCCTAACGCTGTTAATTTTCGTTCAGCGTCAACCGGTCAAGCCGCAGCGTGACCTGCTCCCCGCCTTCCATCTCGGCCCGCAGCCATTCCGCGCCAGCACGGGTGTAGACATCGAGCGGCAGCAGGCGTCTGGGGGCACCATCCACTGTCACATCCAGCCACTGTTTCGTGAGCGCCGCGAACTCCAGGCGCTCGTGATCGGCGCAGGCGATCGGGCGGTAATCGCTCAACGCAGTGTGACGCCCGTTTTTTCGAAGGGCGTCAGCGCGGCCGCCATCGAGGCGCCCAGACGGCTCGCGAGGCGCGCGGCGAGGCCTTCACGCTGGGTGAAGTCGACGATGTCCTTGGCCTTGATGACGTCGCGCGCAACCGATTCGACACTGCCCAGGCCGTCGGCGAGGCCCAGCTGGATGCTCCTCTCGCCGCTCCACACCAGGCCGCTGAACATCCCGGGAGTTTCCTTCAGGCGTTTGCCACGCCCTTCCTTCACCACATTGATGAACTGGCCGTGGATCTCCTCCAGCATCTGTCTGGCATAGGCTTCCTGCCTGGGATCGGCCGGCGAGAACGGATCGAGAAAGCCCTTGTTCTCGCCCGCGGTCAGCAGGCGGCGCTCGACACCGAGTTTCTGCATGGCCTGGGTGAAGCCGAAGCCGTCCATCAGCACGCCGATGGAACCGACGATGCTGGCCTTGTCGACGAAGATTTTGTCGGCCCCGGCGGCGACGTAATAGCCGCCCGAGGCGCAGATGTCGTCCACCACGACATACAGGGGAATATCCGGATGCAGGCCGCGCAGGCGCTTGATCTCGTCATGAATCTGGCCGGCCTGGACCGGGCTGCCGCCGGGGCTGTTGATGCGCAGGATCACCCCTTTGGTTTTCTTGTCCTCGAACGCGCTCTGCAGGCTGTCGATCACCGAATCTGCACTGGTCTTGTCGGCCGCGATCACGCCTTGCAGATCGACCAGCGCGGTATGTTCCTTGATCGACACGCCGTCCGAGCTGAACCAGCCCGCCGCGAGAAACAGCACGATGAAGAGATACAGGAAGCCCAGCGTCTTGAACAGGATGCTCCAGTGGCGGCTGCGGCGCTGTTCCTGGATCGCCGACAGCGCCAGTTTTTCCAGTACGCTTCGTTCCCAGTTTGGCGAGGCGGGTTTGTCTTGCTCACTCATTGTTCTTCCATCAAGCTGTTTCAATGACATACACCTGGCCGTCGCGTTCGACGACCGGGACCGGGATCAGGCCGCGCCCCGCGCAGCGTCCGCCGACGCAGTGACCGCTTGCGGGGTGGTAAAGCGCGCCGTGGGTAGAGCAGATCAAGTATAGCCGCGTGTAATCGAAGAATTCGCCTTCCTGCCAGTCGAGTTCAACGGGTATGTGGCCGCACTGGTTGAGGAAGGCACGCAACTGGCCGTCGAAACGTACCACGAAAGCCGGTTGTGACTGGCCGGAGCGCTCCAGTTCGAAGCGCACGCCCCGCCCCAGTTCAACCAGTTCGCTGGCGGCGCAGATCAGGCGTTCGCGTTCAGCCACGCATGCACCTCGGCAAAACTGCTCATCAGGGCCAGCGGCGCATGCGGATGCAGATCGCCCGCCTCGTGCGCGCCGTAGGTCACGCCGAGGCTGGCGACGCCGGCGTTCGACGCCATCAGCAGGTCGTGGCTGGTATCGCCGATCACCAGCGCGTGCGCGGATTCGGCATCGAGTTCGTCGAGCAGTTCCAGCACCATGGCCGGATGCGGTTTGGAATGCGTCTGATCGGCGCAGCGGGTGGCGGCGAACCAGGGGCCGAGGCCGCTGGCATCGAGCGCGCGGGACAGGCCGAGGCGGCTTTTCCCCGTGGCGACCGCCAGCTGGAAGCCGCATTCATGCAGCTCACGAATCCCGTCGGCCACGCCGTCGAACAACGGAATCTGGTCGTCGCGGCTGAGGTAATGATGGCGATAGCGCTCGACCAGGCGTGGGTAATCGTCGGCCGACAGATCCGGCAGCAGGGTCTGCAAGGCCTGGATCAGTCCGAGGCCGATGATCTGGCGCGAGGCGCGATCACTCGGCGCGGGCTGGCCGATATCCTCGCAGGCACGCTGGATTGAATCGGCGATCACCCCGGCGGAATCCATCAGGGTGCCGTCCCAGTCGAAGATCAGCAGGTCAAATTGCTTGGGCATGCTTCAAATTATCCAGAAAAATGGCCAGATCGGCCGGTAACGGCGCCTCGATCGTCAGGCGTTCGCCGCTGACGGGATGATCGAATACCAGTTTGGCCGCATGCAGGAACATGCGTTTCAGGCCTTGCTTGGCCAGGCGCTTGTTGAGGTCGAAATCGCCGTATTTGTCGTCTCCCGCGATCGGAAAGCCCAAGTGCGAAGTATGCACGCGGATCTGATGGGTGCGTCCGGTCTTCAGCTCCGCTTCCAGCAGGGTAAAGTCTGCATAGACCTGCAGGCGGCGGAAAATCGTGTGCGCGGTCTGGCCTTCGTCGCGCACCGTCACCCGCTTCTCGCCGTCATCGGTGACGCGTTTGTGCAGCGACAGTCTCACATGTTGCAACGGGTTCGGCCAGCGTCCGGCCACCAGCGTGAGGTAGCACTTCTCGATCTTGCCGTCGCGCATCGCCGCATGCAATCCGACCAGGGCGCGCCGCTTCAGCGCAATCAGCAGGACGCCCGAGGTCTCGCGGTCGAGCCGGTGTACCAGTTCCATATAGCGGCATTCCGGCAGCTCCAGCCGCATCTGCTCGATCACCCCGCGCGAAATGCCGCTGCCGCCGTGTACCGCCATGCCGGCCGGCTTGTTCAAGGCGATCAACGCGTCATCGCGGTAGAGGACGTGCGGCAGCAGGCGGATGCCGCCTTGCGGCAGGTGGGTGGCGGGCGTGATCACGGGTACGGCCACGCGCACCGGCGGGATGCGCACCTCGTCGCCCGATTTCAGGCGATAGCCGACATCGACGCGGCCGCCGTTGATGCGTACCTCACCGCCCCGCACCAGCTTGTAGATGCGGCTTTTCGGCACGCCTTTCAGCCGCGCCATCAGAAAGTTGTCGAGACGCTGGCTGTCCGCGCTATCGTCGATCTTCAGGCGCCTGACCGAATCTTTCTCTAAGTCCTTCATTTTCATATACACTACACTGGTTCAGGCCGAATGATGCCTGTCCGGATTCATTCCCGGTTTCATGCTCGGGATTTTAGAGATTACGCCGGTTACAACGCTCACCGGCCGCCGCCGGCCCGGCCCGTCTGGATTCCTGCCGCCCAGCCCACATTCAAGTTGGCGCGAGCAGTCGAAGCCACCCGCCCCGCGCAATCGGCAAAGCAGCGATGTTATCAATGACGCGACAAGAAGCATACGAAATCAGTATTCACGCTCGGCTCCCCGCCAGCGGGAATCGGAAAGACCGCACCGGCCATGCCGGCGCCCCTCTCCAGGAACAGGACATTTTATGCCATGCCATTTCACTCGACCCAACACGTGATCGCATGAGCCGCTGACCCAGGGCGGCAGTCTGGCCTGTCCCGTATGCACGCGCGCGGGAGAAATAATGAAGCGCATGCTTTTCAACGCAACCCAGGCGGAGGAACTCCGGGTTGCCATCGTCGACGGGCAGAAGCTCGTCGACCTTGACATCGAGTCCGCCAGCAAGGAACAACGCAAGGGCAATATCTACAAGGGTGTCGTCACCCGCGTCGAGCCCAGCCTCGAAGCCGCATTCATCGATTACGGCTGCGAACGCCACGGCTTTTTGCCATTCAAGGAAATCGCCCGTTCCTGCCTGCCCGGCAACGGCAAGGTTCCGGAAAACCTGAAGGAAGGCCAGGAACTCCTGGTTCAGGTGGAAAAGGACGAGCGCGGCAACAAGGGCGCGGCGCTGACCACCTACGTCTCGCTGGCCGGCCGCTACATCGTGCTGATGCCGACCAATCCGCGCGGCGGCGGCGTGTCGCGCCGCATCGAGGGCGAGGAACGCAACGAGCTGCGCGACACCCTGGCGCAACTCGAGATCCCGGAAGGCATGAGCCTGATCGCCCGCACCGCTGGCATCGGCCGCAGCGCCGAGGAGTTCCAGTGGGACCTCAACTACCTGCTGAGCCTGTGGAAGGCCATCGACGGCGCCTCCACCTCGCAGCCCGGCGCCTTCCTGATCTATCAGGAAGGCAGCCTCGTGATCCGCGCCATCCGCGACTATTTCTCGGCCGACATCGGCGAAATCCTGATCGACACCGACGACATCTTCGAACAGGCGCAGCAGTTCATGGCACATGTGATGCCGGACAACGTCAGCAAGGTCAAGCTCTACCGCGACGACGTGCCGCTGTTCTCGCGCTTCCAGATCGAGCACCAGATCGAATCGGCGTTCTCGCGCCAGGTCAACCTGCCGTCCGGCGGCGCCATCGTGATCGACCACACCGAAGCGCTGGTGTCGGTCGACGTCAACTCGGCGCGCGCCACCAAGGGCAGCGACGTCGAGCAGACCGCCTACAACACCAACCTCGAAGCGGCCGACGAAATCGCCCGCCAGATGCGGCTGCGCGACCTCGGCGGCCTGATCGTGATCGACTTCATCGACATGGAAAACCCCAAGCATCAGCGCGAAGTCGAGAACCGCCTGCGCGATGCGCTGCATCACGACCGCGCCCGCGTGCAGACCGGCAAGATTTCGCGTTTCGGTCTGCTGGAAATGTCGCGCCAGCGGCTGCAGCCCTCGCTCGGCGAAACCAGCTACACGTCATGTCCGCGCTGTCACGGCACCGGCCATATTCGTGGCACTGAATCGTCCGCATTGCATATCCTGCGCATCCTGCAGGAAGAAGCCATGAAGGAAAATACCGGCGCCGTGCATGTGCAACTGCCGGTCGACGTCGCCACCTTCCTCCTGAACGAAAAACGTGTCGATATCCATGCCGTCGAATCGCGTCTCAAGGTCAATGTGGTGTTGATCCCCAACATCCACATGGAAACCCCGCACTACACCATCGTCCGTCTGCGCCACGATGAACTGAACCAGAACGGTGCGGCCGAGCCCAGCTACAAGATGGCGGCCGTGCCGGAAACCGAAACCGCCTACCAGACCGCGCAGGCCATCGTACCGGCGCGGCAGGAGGCCGCCGTCAAATCCATCGCGCCGCCGCCACCGGTCCCGTCCGCGCGCCCGGTGGTGCCGCCCATGCCGCAACAAGTCCAGAGCAGTCTGTTCGAGCGCATCTTCGGCTGGTTCAAGAAGCGCGGCGACGAGCCTGCAAGGATCGAAGCGGTCCCCGCCGCCGAAGCGGTTGCCCCCATCACGCGCAGCGAACGCTCAAGCGAGCGGCGCGGGGAACGCGAACGCAAACCCGGCCAGCGCCGCAGCCGTGGCGAAGGACGAAGCGAGCCCCGCAACGGTGAAGCGCGTCAGCAGGAGCCCCGTCAGAGCGAGAATCGCGAAGCGCGGGAAGCCCGCAGCAGCGAGCAGCCCAAACAACCGCGCCCGCCACGCCAGCCGAAACCGCGTCCCGCAGCTGAAGCCGCTCCACGCGCAACTGAAGCCGCGCCCGTGCCGCGTGCAGTGGAAACGGCCGACGCGCCGCGTGAGGCCGGTTCCGAGGAAAAACGCGAGTCGCGCAGCCGTCGTGGGCGTGGCAATCGCCGTTCGCGCGAAACCTCCCCGGAGCTGGCAGAGACAGACAGCAGCGTGCCGCACGCCGTCATCGAAACCGCCGGCTTCCGCGCGATCATCGAAATCGCTCGCAAGCCCCGGGCGATTCACGCACCGGCGGCCGTGGCCCCTGCGCAACAGGCATTGCAACTGGAAACGGCCGCGGCGCCGACTGCATCGCCCACCGATGCAGCCACCGTATCGCCGGCCATCATTCCGGAAGATCCGGCCGCACAGCAGGCCAGTCTGGAACAGGTGGAAACCCGGGGTGCCGCAGTCGATGCGACCGAACACAGTGAGGCATCGCGCCCACGTCGCCGCCGTCGCCCCACGGTCAATCAGGAGGTCGAGACCGTCAGCCTGATGCAGGTGGAAACCACCACCCCCGTAACGAACGCCGTCGAAGTGGCCACGGCGGCTCCGCATCCCACCCGTCGGCGCTCGCGCCCACAGGTGCCGCCGCCCCAGGAACCCCTGGTACAGGTGGAAACGCAGTCGAATTGACGAGACCTCACCCCACAAAAAGCATGGGCCGCGTGAAGCGGCCCATGCTTTTTGTGGACGGATAAAGCGCCGGCCGACGCTCAGATCAATGTTCACGGCATACGTCGGATTTTCCCGCCTGTTCGAGATAGGCAATCAGATCGGCACGTTCCTTCCTGTCCTTCACTCCGGCATATCCCATTGTGGTTCCCGGAACGACCTTCATCGGGTTGGCCAGAAAACGATCGAGCATTTTCTTGTCCCAGATCCAGTTTGCGCGTTTCATCGCCACCGAGTACTGGAAACCCGGCACGCTGCCTGCGCGCCGCCCCAGCAAGCCGCAGTGTTTCGGGCCGGTCCGGTTGTAGGTGAGCGCATGACAGGCGAAGCAGCGTGCATAGACCGCTTCGCCGGCTTTCGGATCGCCCGTCAACTCGCCTTTCGCGATCGCCCCGCCGGCGGCGACGGCAAGCGCGATGCCAAGCAAGGCTTGCGCTCGCAGCGCGATGCTCACGACATGAACGCGACAGGTACCGGCGCCTCGCCCAGTGCGTTACGCAGGATCGCCCAGTGCATGGCTTCGTCGCCCAGGATGCTGGCAGCGGCTTTGGCCAGATCGCGATTGTCGAGGATCGGCACAGCGCCCAGATAGGCACTGACGGCGCCCTTCTCGAGCATGGCTGCGAAGCGCAGCACATCAGCCTGGGTTTTCAGGGTGTCTACCGGGAAATCGTATTTCTCTTTTGCCGACACGGGCTTGCCGCCCAGCTTGGCAACGGTTTGGGCGAGCAGATCGGCATGCGCCTTGTGGTGCCCCTGGAATGTCACGGCCAGATCGAGTACAGGCTTCTGCAGCAAGCCACTTTCCGCTCCCACCTGGTATGCGGCGATGGCCTCGAGTTCTGCGCCCAGTGCGCTGTTCAGCACGTTGACATCGGAGCCGGCCGTCTTTTTCCCCTTGGCCAGGGCGTCCCGTCCAGCCAGCAGGGCAATCGCCGCGCCGGAGAGCACCAGTCCGGATTTCCCGAGAAAGGAGCGGCGGGTTTCCAGCTCCGGCGCGTCATGGAGCAAGGCAAATGAAGTGTCGGGCGTTTGAATGCGTGAAGACATGGCATGTTTCCTTTTCAAAAAGTATTGCGAACAAGTCTGCCTGCCCAGCCGTGACCTGGCTGCGCAGTGTGCAGGGAAGCCGGGTCCATCAGGATGTGCCGGGTGGCGTGTCGAGCCGGCGTAACACGCCGGCGACGATGCGGTCGCAACGCTCTCCGGCAAACGAGAATGTCTCACCCAGGCAGAAGTCGATCTCGCGCGCCAGGGCTTCACGCAGCAGGCTTTTCGCCCGGAAATAGCGCGTACGTACCGTGGCCTCCGGAATATCCAGGCAAATGGCCGTCTCGGCCACCGACATCTCCTCGACGGCACGCATGACGAATACCGTGCGAAAGATATCCGGCAGCCGGTTGATCTTGTCTTCGATCAGCCGTCGGGTTTCCGCGCGCAAGGCGACATGTTCAGGCTGTTCGGGCGCATGTTCATCCATCCCGGCCTCCAGCAAATCCTCACCCGTCCCCCACAGCGCATCCGGATCGCCCACCAGGTCGATCACCTCGGCGCTGCGGTTGAGTTTTCGTGCTCGCCGGATCGACACATTGACCGCAATACGGATCAGCCAGGTCGACAGTTTCGCATCGCCGCGAAACTGATCCATTGCGCGATAGGCCAGCACATAGGCCTCCTGTACGGCATCCTCGGCCTCGGCATCGTCTTTCAGGATGCTGCGTGCGGTGCGGTAGAGCGTCTGGTTGTGTCGTCGCATCAAGTACTGCAACGCCAGCATGTCTCCCGAGGCAATGCGCTCCGCCAGTCCGGTGTCCGTCAATTCCCCGATTGGTATCTGTGGCATGGCGTGTTGCATGGGTCGCTCCCTGTTTTTGTCAGGCTGTCACATGATTGGATGACAGCACAACAGATTGCGTTCCCAGCGGTGAGAACCGGCAAGGAATAACGGAGCGATCCACGCGCACGCGACAAGCCGGGCGATCGGCCCGGTCTTGCGATTCGGCGAGGCGTCAAATGTTTTTTTGTCCGCGCGCGCTCGAGCTGGAGGTGATTTCGCGCAGCAGGCCCTGCACCGCATCCTCGATCATGTCGAGGTTTTCCTCGAATCCCTGCGGGTTGCCGTAATACGGATCGACCACGTCCAGGTTGGGGTATTTGCGGCTGAACGCCAGCAGTCGGCGGATTTTGGCGTGGTGACGCGGCGGCGCACTCTGGATCAGCTTGTCGTAATTGTCGCCGTCCATCACCAGGATGTAGTCGAAGCGCTCGAAGTCCTCGTCCGTCACCTTGCGTCCGCGCAACTGGCTGATATCGATCCCACGCTGGCGTACGGCCTGCTGCGCGCGCGGATCGGGCGGTGATCCGATGTGGTAGGCATGCGTCCCGGCGGAATCCACTTCCACCTGCCGATCCATCCCCGCCTCCAGGATGGCCTTGCGAAGCATCCCCTCCGCCATGGGCGATCTGCAGATATTGCCCATGCACACCATGAGAATTCTAGTCATGCTCTTCCACTCCAAATAACACCTGCTTGAGTTCCTTCAACTGGTCGCGAAGTTCCGCCGCCTTCTCGAATTCGAGATTCTTCGCCGCATCCAGCATCTCCTTTTCCAGCTTCTTGATTCGTTTCGTCAGTGCCTTCTCGTCCAGCAATTTGTATTCGGCCACGGTCTGCGCGGCCTTGAGTTCCTGACGCGTGGCATCGGCGTCGTAGACGCCGTCGATGATGTCCTTGATGCGTTTGACCACGCCGCGCGGGACGATGCCGTGCTCGGTGTTGAAGGCAAGCTGCCGGGTGCGGCGGCGCCCGGTTTCACCGATCGCGCGCTGCATCGAATCGGTGATCCTGTCGGCATAGAGGATCGCGGTGCCGTTGAGGTGGCGCGCGGCACGGCCGATGGTCTGGATCAGCGAGCGCTCGGAGCGCAGGAAGCCTTCCTTGTCGGCGTCCAGAATGGCGACCAGCGACACCTCGGGAATGTCCAGCCCCTCACGCAAGAGGTTGATGCCGACCAGCACGTCGAATTCGCCCAGTCTCAAGTCGCGGATGATTTCGACGCGCTCGACGGTGTCGATGTCCGAATGCAGGTAGCGCACCTTGACGCCGTGCTCGGCGAGGTAGTCGGTGAGGTCTTCCGCCATGCGCTTGGTCAGCGTGGTCACCAGCACACGCTCGCCGACGGCGATGCGCTTCCTGGCCTCGCTCATCAGATCGTCGACCTGAGTCGCCACCGGGCGCACCTCGACCAGCGGATCGACCAGTCCGGTCGGCCGCACCAGTTGCTCGACCACCTGGCCGGCGTGCTCGGCCTCGTACTTCGCCGGCGTCGCCGAGACAAACACCGTCTGCGGCATCAACGCCTCGAATTCCTCGAACTTCAGCGGCCGGTTGTCGAGCGCCGACGGCAATCTGAACCCGTAATCGACCAGGTTTTCCTTGCGCGAGCGGTCGCCCTTGTACATGCCGCCCACCTGCGTCACGGTGACGTGCGATTCGTCGATGAACATCAGCGCGTCCTTCGCCAGGTAGTCGATCAGCGTCGGCGGCGGCTCGCCCGGCTTGCGCCCCGACAGGTGGCGCGAGTAGTTTTCGATGCCCTTGCAGAAACCCAGCTCGACCATCATTTCCAGATCGAAGCGGGTACGCTGCTCGAGCCGCTGCGCCTCGACCAGCTTGTTGTGGGCGTAATAGAACTCCAGCCGTTCGCGCAGTTCGACCTTGATCTGCTCGATGGCGCGCAGCGTGGTTTCGCGCGGCGTCACGTAATGGCTCGACGGGAACACGGTGAAGCGCGACACCTTCTGCAGGATCTGGCCGGTGAGCGGATCGAACAGGTGCAGCGTCTCGACCACGTCGTCGAACAGTTCGACGCGGATCGCGGTCTCGGCGTGCTCCGCCGGGAAGATGTCGATGACGTCGCCGCGCACGCGGAACACGCCGCGCTTGAATTCGACGTCGTTGCGCTCGTACTGTATCTGCGTCAGCCGCCCGATGACGTCGCGCTGGCTCATCTTCTCGTTCTCGCGCAAGAGCAGGATCATGCTGTGGTAGTCGGACGGGTCGCCGATGCCGTAGATCGCCGACACCGTGCAGACGATCACGGTGTCGCGCCGTTCCAGCAGCGACTTGGTCGCCGACAACCGCATCTGCTCGATGTGTTCGTTGATGCTCGAATCCTTCTCGATGAACAGATCGCGCGCCGGCACGTAGGCTTCGGGCTGATAGTAATCGTAGTAGGAGACGAAATACTCGACTGCGTTTTCCGGGAAGAACTCGCGCATTTCCGAATACAGTTGCGCCGCCAGCGTCTTGTTCGGCGCCATGATCAGCGCCGGCCGGCCCAGGCGGGCAATGACGTTGGCCATGGTGAAAGTCTTGCCCGAGCCGGTCACCCCCAGCAGGGTCTGGTACGACAGGCCGTCCTCGATCCCCTCGACCAGCCGGGCGATCGCGGCGGGCTGGTCGCCGGCCGGCGGAAACGGCTGGAACAGACGGAAGGGACTATTGGGGAAGGTGACGAACACAGGTAGAATCGCGCGGCTGAAACCCGTTGATAGTAGCACTTCCGCATCCTGCGGACGCCCTGAAGGAACCATAGTGGAACTCTCCCGCCGCGTACAGGCCATCAAGCCCTCGCCCACCCTGGCCGTGACCGCCCGCGCCGCCGCGCTCAAGGCAAGTGGCCGCGACATCATCGGCCTCGGTGCCGGCGAACCCGATTTCGACACGCCGCAGCACATCAAGGACGCGGCGATCAAGGCGATCAACGCAGGCTTCACCAAATACACACCGGTCGACGGTACCCCCGGCCTGAAGGCGGCGATCATCGCCAAGTTCAAGCGCGACAACGGCCTCGACTACACGCCCAGGCAGATCCTGGTGTCGTGCGGCGGCAAGCAGAGTTTCTTCAACCTGGCGCAGGCCGTGATCAACGCCGGTGACGAGGTCATCATCCCGGCGCCCTACTGGGTGTCGTATCCCGACATCGTCCTCCTCGCCGACGGCAAGCCGGTGATCGTCGAGACGGGAATCGAGCAGGGTTTCAAGATCACTCCGGCGCAACTGGAAGCGGCCATCACGCCGAAAACCCGCCTGGTCGTCCTCAACAGTCCGTCCAACCCCACCGGCGCGGTCTACAGCGGCGGCGAACTGGCCGCGCTGGGCGAAGTCCTGAGAAAGCATCCGCACGTGCTGATCGCATCCGATGACATGTATGAGCACATCCGGCTGGACGATCAACCCTTCGTCAACATTCTCAATGTCTGCCCCGACCTCTACGACCGCACCCTGGTGCTGAACGGCGTGTCGAAAGCGTATGCGATGACCGGCTGGCGCATCGGCTATGCAGCGGGACCCGAGACGATCCTGCGCGCGATGACCAATGTGCAGTCGCAGTCCACCTCCAATCCCACCTCGATCTCGCAGGTGGCCGCCGAGGCCGCGCTCAACGGCGACCAGGGCTGCATCGCGCCGATGCTCGATGCCTTCAGGGAACGCCACCGCCTGGTCGTCGACGCCCTGAACGTCATCCCGGGTTTCAGCTGCATCGACAGCGGCGGCGCATTCTACGCCTTCCCCTATGTGCGCCCCGCGATCCTGAACCTGCTGGCGCGCGACGTCATCGAGGAGGACACCGACATCGCCTTCTCCGAATACCTGCTGGAAGGTGCCGACGTCGCCGTCGTCCCCGGTTCGGCCTTCGGCGCCGAGGGCTATATCCGCCTGTCGTTCGCCACCTCGCACGCCAACCTTGACAAGGCGCTGAAGCGCATCGCCGCCGCGCTGGCCTAGCACGCCCGGCACGGGGAGGCCAGCGGCAACATGTCACGCCCCCCCGCCCCGCCCTCTCCGCGCGGACCTGCGTCCCTTCAGGGGACACTGAGCTGGCTGCTCCAGCTCGGCTACACCACCGCGCGCCTGTTCAAGCAGAATGGCCTGCAAAACCACGCCGCGGCAACCTCGTTCTACTTCCTGCTGTCCGCCACCCCGATGCTGCTGCTGCTGAGCTATGCCCTGCAGCTGCTGGGACACATCGCCGAGAACTCGGTACCCGCCACCATCCTGATGGCCGCGCTCTACAGCCAGCTGCATCTGGACACGCTCACCTCGCTCGGCTTCATTCCACGCCAGACCCAGCTCGCCGCCGGCGGCGTCGGTCTCGCCACCCTGCTGCTGTCGTCGCGCGGGCTGGTGAACACGATGCAGGAGGCGTTCCGCATCATTTTTCCCGACCGGACCAAGCGCAACCTGGTGGTGACGTGGGTACTGCCGCTGATCATCCTGCCAGTGCTGTTCCTGCTGATGGGCGTGGCCGCCCTGGCGCAGGTGACGCTGAGCTTTCTGGCGCAGAACGACTTCATCGGCATCGGCAACGCACTGGTCCTGAAGACGCTCAACTCGCTGTTCGGCTTTGCGATGATCTGGGCGCTGCTGTTCGCCGCCTACTGGCGGCTGCCGCGCCAGCATCCCCCCGCGCGTCTTGCCGCCGGATTCGCGCTGGCCGCGACGGTGAGCCTGGGGCTGCTGTTCGCCCTGTTCGGCGCCTTCTTCAAGCTGGAGAACTACCATAGCCTCTACGGCGCGCTGGGCGGTGTGGTGTTCGTGCTGATCGGTGCCTATTTCGCCTTCATGCTGCTCTACCTGTGGGCGCAGGCGCTGTACGCGTGCGGCAAGGCCGACGTCACCGCGCTGGAAAAGCTGTTTCTCGCCACCTCCGGTGAAGGGACCGGCAAGCTCGAAAGCTACGTCTTCGGCAGCGCCCACCGCCTGCTGGAAAAATTCGGCCAGACCCACCCGGCCGGCCATGTGCTGATCGCGGAAGGCGACGACTCACGCATCGCCTACTTTCTCTACGCCGGCCGCGCCGGGGTCTACAAGAACACCGCCGAAGGCCGGCGAAGACTGAGCGAACTCAACGAAGGCCAGTTGTTCGGGGAAATGGCCTACCTGCTGAACGAAAAGCGTACCGCCTCGGTCATCGCCGACGGCGAAATCACCGTGCTGGCCTTGCCGCCGCATCTCCTTGAAGAGCTGATGCGCCATTCCGCCCCGCTGTCGCGCCGCATCATCGACACGCTCTGCCAGCGGCTGGAGCGGATGAACCTGACGAATCCGGGCTGAATTGATCCGGAATAGTGTATGGATATACACTATTCCAATCGCCACCCCAGCCCGGCCCGCCCCCTCATCCGGGAACGCCGGGATATCGCAGCCGCCATGTCCCTGCATTCGCTTTACGTCGATCTCAATTCCTTTTTTGCCTCGGTCGAGCAGCAGTTATGCCCCGAACTGCGCGGCCGGCCCGTCGGCGTGCTGCCGGTGATGGCCGACACCACCTGCTGCATCGCCGCCAGCATCGACGCCAAGCGCCACGGCATCAAAACCGGCACCCCGGTGTGGCAAGCCCGCAAGCTGTGCCGCGACATCGTTTTCGTGCAGGCGCGGCCGTCGACCTACGTCGAAATCCACCACCGCATCGTCGCCGCCGTGGAGTCGTGCACCCCGGTCGGCGCCGTGCTGTCGATCGACGAAATGGCCTGCGACCTGCTGGGCAGCGAGCGCGAGGAAGCCCGCGCCGTCCGCCTCGGCAAACAGATCAAGCAGGCGATCTACGATCAGGTCGGCGAGATGCTGCACAGCTCGGTCGGCATCGCGCCCAACCGCTTCCTCGCCAAGACCGCGTCCAACATGCAGAAACCGGACGGACTGGTGGTGATCCGTCAGCACGAACTGCCGCAGCGCCTGTACGGACTCAGGCTCGGCGCCCTGACCGGCATCGGCCGCGCCATGGAACAGCGCCTGAACCAGATCGGCATCCACAGCGTCGAGCAGCTCTGCGCCGCCAGCAAGGAAACCCTGCGCCACGCCTGGGGCGGCGTCGAGGGCGAGCGCTACCACGCCAGACTGCGCGGCGAAAACGCCGTCCCGGCCCCCACCCGGCGCGCCAGCGTCGGCCATTCGCACGTGCTCGCGCCCGAGCTGCGCGATCCCGATTCCGCCATTGCCGTGCTCTATCGCCTGCTGCACAAGGCGGCGATGAGGCTGCGCCACTACGGCTACTGCGCCGGCGGCCTCGGCCTGCACCTGCACTATCTGAAGACTGCCGCCGGTCATCCCCGCTGGGTCGACCAGGCGCGCTTCGCGCCGCACGCCGACAGCCTCCGGTTCAACCCCGTGCTGGGCGAACTGTGGCAGCGCCGCCCGCCCGATCCCGGCCCCCTCCTCAAGGTCGGCGTCACGCTGACCGAATTGGTCGAGCACAGCCAGGCCACGCGCGACCTGTTCGACCCCGACGACCACCACGCAGCCCTCAACAGCGTGCTCGACCGGATCAACCAGCGCTACGGCCCCAATACCCTCTACTTCGGCGGCGCCCACCACGGCCGCGGCGCCGCGCCGATGCGCATTGCCTTCAGCCATGTGCCCGAATTGCAATTCGACGTCGCGTTGCCTCATGACAAAAGGTAACCGAAGATCGACGCGACAATGCGCGCTTGCCAAGGCAGGAACATGGCCTACGCTTCCAGAGGGTGCGCGGCGGGCATTCCGCTTGCCGGCGCGGACACTGACCCTGTATGTCCCCCGGAAGGAACTGACATGAAAGCCAGGTTACTGGTATGCGCCCTCGTTTCCAGCCTTGCATCCTGGAGCGCGATCGCCGACATGGTGGTGCCGATGCACAGCGTGAACGAAGACGGTGTCGGCCCGTCGGTCGGCCAGGTCACCGTCTCGGAATCCCGCTACGGCCTGGTATTCACCCCCGATCTCAAGGGCCTGGCGCCCGGCCTGCACGGGTTCCACGTGCACCAGAATCCCGATTGCGGTCCGCAGGAAAAGGAGGGGAAAAAGGTCGCCGCCCTTGCCGCAGGCGGGCATTACGACCCTGAAAAGACCAATCGCCATGGCACGCCGTGGGGCGACGGGCATCTGGGCGACCTGCCGCCGCTCTACGTCGATCCGAACGGCAGCGCAACCCAGCCGGTGCTCGCGCCGCGCCTGAAAATGGCGGATCTGAAAGGACGTTCGCTGATGATCCATGCCGGCGGCGACAACCACGCCGACCACCCGGCCCCGCTGGGCGGCGGCGGCGCACGCGTGGCATGCGGTGTCACGCCATAGGGCCTGCGAATGGACATCCACGTCAAGCGCGTCTATGAAGCGCCGTCTCCCGACGACGGAAAGCGGGTACTGGTCGATCGGCTATGGCCGCGCGGGCTCTCGCGCGAGAAAGCCCACGTCGATTTGTGGCTCAAGGAACTGGCTCCCAGCACGGAACTGCGTAAATGGTTCAATCACGAACCCGAAAAATGGGACGAATTCAGACGGCGCTACCTGCAGGAACTGCAACAGCAACCTGCCGTCCTGGCGCATGCGATCGAATCCCTGGGGGCCGGGCCGGTGACCTTGTTGTTCGGCTCCAGGGAAGCGCGTTTCAATGATGCCGTCGCGCTCAAGGCCTTCTTTCTCACCCGTTTCACCTGAGCCCGCCACGACCCGGCGCCTTCTCCCGTCAGACGATCCGCGTGCATCCAGACCCGCATCGCGCCGGGTTCAGAGTGCCGCCACGAGACTTTTATAGGGCAGCTCCATCACCTCCCTGGCCCCGCTCTGGCGAAGCACGTCCAGCCAGGGGGAAACCCGATCGGCCGCCTCCCGCAGCAGCAATACGAAATGACCGTCCACGATGGCCTGATGCAGGTGTTCGAGCCGGTCCTGCGGGATGCCCATGCGATGCATGACCGAAGCCAGATGGGTCAGCACCGCCGCGCCCGCCATGCCGGCTCCCCCCATTGCCCCGCCCGTCGCGGCACCGGCCATGCCGGCGCCCAGGGTGGCGACGATGGTCTCGACGATGGGTCCGGCCGCGAACACCGGCCCCACCACCGGCATCACGAACAAGGCCGCCGCGCCTGCCAGCAAGCCCCAGAGCGCACCCCAGAGCGCGCCCTGCTTCGCCCAGGCTTCGACCCGGGAGCCCATGCCCATATGGTAGATGCCCAGTACATCGTCGCCCGATGCATGAACACGCCCAAGCACGGAGAGCATATCCAGAGCGGCCCCTTTATCGCGTAGTTGCTCGATGGCATGTTGCGCCCTGGCTTCGTCGTCATACACCGCGACCAGGATGACTTGTCCGGTCGCGCCATTCGGGATGGGATGCGTCATGATGTGCTCCTGAATTCGGATGGAATGGAAGCTGTCGCCGTCAGACGGGGCGCCACTTCCATTCCCGGACCTCCGGCATGTCCTCGCCGTATCGGTTGATGTACTGCCTGTGGTCGATCAGCTTGTCCTTGAGCTGCTGCTTCAGGTAGATGCCCCGATCACCGGTCTGCGGCAGACGGTCGATGGCATCCATCACGAGGTGGAAGCGATCCAGGTCATTCAATACCGTCATGTCGAAAGGCGTGGTGATGGTGCCCTCCTCCTTGTAGCCGCGGACGTGGAAGTTGTCGTGGTTGGTACGCCGGTAGGCGAGCCGGTGAATCAGCCACGGGTAGCCATGGAAGGCGAAGATGACCGGCTTGTCGCGGGTGAAGATCTCGTCGAAATCCGTGTCGCTCAGGCCGTGCGGATGCTCGCTGGGCGGCTGCAGCTTCATCAGGTTCACGACATTGACCACGCGGATTTTCAGTTCGGGCAGATGCTCGCGCAGCAGGGTGACGGCAGCCAGCGTTTCCAGCGTGGGCACGTCGCCGCAGCAGGCCATCACCACATCGGGCGCCTCGGCCTGGTCGTTGCTCGCCCACTGCCAGATGCCGATCCCCTGGGTGCAATGCTTGACCGCGGCGTCCATCGACAGCCATTGTGGCGCCGGATGTTTGCCCGCAATCACGACGTTGACGTAATGGCGGCTGCGCAGGCAATGATCCATCACGGACAGCAGGCAGTTGGCGTCCGGCGGGAAATACACCCGCACCACTTCGGATTTCTTGTTCACCACGTGGTCGATGAAGCCGGGGTCCTGGTGGGTAAAACCGTTGTGGTCCTGGCGCCAGACATGCGAGGCCAGCAGGTAGTTGAGCGAGGCGATCTTGCGCCGCCACGGCAGATGCGCGGTGACCTTCAGCCACTTGGCGTGCTGGTTGAACATCGAATCGACGATGTGGATGAACGCCTCGTAGCAATTAAAAAGCCCATGCCGCCCGGTCAGCAGATAGCCTTCCAGCCAGCCTTCGCACTGGTGCTCGCTGAGCATTTCCACCACGCGTCCGGTGGGGGCGAGAAACTCGTCGTTCGGTACGATCGTGGCGTTCCACTGGCGCCGGGTGAAACCGAACAGGGCTTCGAGGCCGTTGGAAAGCGTCTCGTCGGGGCCGAATACGCGGAAATTGCGCTGCAGGTCGTTCAGCTCGGCCACATCGCGCACGAACGGCCCGAGCGCACGCGTATCGCCCATGCCCGGCGTTCCCGGTACGGGTACGTCGACCGCATAGTCGCGGAAATCCGGCATCCTGAGATCGCGCAGCAGCATGCCGCCGTTGGCGTGCGGATTCGCCCCCATACGGCGTTCGCCCTGCGGCGCCAGTTCGGCCAGTTCCGGAATCAGGCGGCCCTGCTCATCGAACAGCTCCTGCGGGCGGTAGCGCTTCAGCCAGTCTTCCAGCAGTTGAAGATGTTCGGGATGCGCGTTCGGATTGAGCGGTACCTGATGCGAACGGAAGTTGCCTTCAATCTGCCGGCCATCGACCACATCCGGACCGGTCCAGCCCTTGGGCGACATGAGAACGATCATTGGCCAGCGCGGACGGGCAGAATGGCCATGGATGCGGGCATCGTGCTGAATGCGCCGGATCTCCTCCGTCGCCTGGTCGAGCGTTGCCGCCATGGCTTCATGCATCAGTGCCGGCTCGTGACCCATGACGAAGTAAGGCGTCCAGCCGCAGCCGCGGAAGAACTGCTCCAGTTCTTCGGGTTCGATACGCGCGAAAATGGTGGGGTTGGCAATCTTGTAGCCGTTGAGATGCAGAATCGGCAGCACCGCGCCATCGGTGACCGGGTCGAGGAACTTGTTGGAATGCCAGGCCGTGGCCAGCGGGCCTGTTTCCGCCTCGCCATCGCCGACGACGCAGGCGACGACAAGATCGGGATTGTCGAAGACCGCCCCGAAGGCATGGCTGAGTGAATAGCCCAGTTCGCCCCCCTCGTGAATCGAGCCCGGACATTCCGGTGACGCGTGGCTGGGAATGCCGCCGGGGAAAGAAAACTGGAGAAAGAGTTTCCGCAGCCCGGCCTCATCCTGGCTGATGTCCGGATAGATTTCGCTATACGTGCCTTCGAGGTAGGTATGGCTCACGACGGTCGGACCGCCGTGTCCGGGACCGGATACGTAGATCATGTTGAGGTCGTACTTCCTGATGATCCGGTTCAGATGCGTGTAGATGAAATTTTGCCCCGGTGTCGTTCCCCAGTGTCCCAGCAGCATGCGTTTGATGTCGGTCAGTTCAAGTGGCCGTTTCAGCAGCGGGTTGTCGTAGAGATAGATCTGTCCGACCGAGAGATAATTTGCCGCACGCCAATAGGCGTCCATTCTGTTCAGCAGATCCGGCGAGAGCGTCTTCGGGTTGGTATTCACGTTTCAGTTTCCTCCATTGCCGGCGCCAAGGCCGAGAACACGACAGACCGAGCGGGCAATCATCTGTTCCTCGTCTGTCCGGATGACACGAACCGTCACCCGGCTGGTGTCCGTTGAAATCACCCCGGCGTGCACCGCGTTGCGTGACGCATCCAGTTCGATGCCGAGAAAATCGAGCCCGTCGCCTATGCGTGCGCGAACAGCCGCCGCGTTCTCACCGATGCCGCCCGAAAAAACCAGCGTGTCGAGCCCGCCCAGCGCGGCGGCATAGGCGCCGATCTGCTTCCTGGCCTGGTAGCAGAACAGCGCCACCGCCTCGGCCGCGCGGATATCGCCGGACTCCCGCGCGAGCAGTTCCTGCATGTCCGGACTGGTCTCCGAGACGCCGAGCAATCCCGACTCGTGGTTGACCATGTCGTGAAACGCTTTCGCCGTCATGTTCGCGGTGCGCGCCAGATACCAGCCCAGCCCCGGATCCAGGTCGCCGCTGCGGGTGCTCATGGGCAGTCCCGCTGTCGGCGTAAGGCTCATGCTGGTGTCGATGCTTTGTCCCGCATGCACCGCGGTCATGCTCGCGCCATTGCCCAGATGAGCCAGGATCACCCGTCCCCGAGCCGATTGGACTCCCGCCACCCGTGCAAGTTCTTCCATGAGATAGGCGCAGGAGAGGCCATGAAAGCCATAGCGCCGAACGCCCTGCGCCTCGTAACGCCGCGGGATCGGCAGCAGTCGGGCCACGCACGGCAGGTCGCGGTGGAATGCCGTGTCGAAACAGGCGATCTGCGGCACATCCGGAAAATGGCGATCAAACGCCTCGATCAGGAGAATTTCTCCCGGCAGGTGCTCGGGGTCGTACGGGCTCAGATGGCGCAGCGCCTCGATCATCGCCGGAGTGATCCGCTGCGGCTCATGGTAGGCCGGTCCGCCATGCACCACACGGTGGCCGACCGCCGCCAGTGCATCGCCTGCAAGCCGTTCGCGGATCCAGTCCATCAGCAGTTCGATTGCCGCCGCGTGATCCAGGGCGGACACGGAACGCGAAAAGTTGTCGGCGCGATGCGGTCCCCGCACCGAAAACGCGGGGTCGGGCATGCCGATCCGCGTGATGCCGCCTTGCAGAAGCGGAGGCCGTCCATCCCCTGTTTCGAACCAGGCGAACTTGATGCTGGACGAGCCGCCGTTGACCGAGAGGATGCCGGCATGTTGCGGTTTTTTCCTGCGCACGTCGTCTCCTGATCGCGATGACCCGATCATAGCGTCACCTTCGTGTCGCAAGCATGACACTGGTGTACGACGCCACCTGATAGTGCTCCGCGTCCAGGCGAGGCGCCTGATCCGGCGGGAAGATATCCCCGGGCGCCGCACAATGCGTATCCACCACCCGATGCCAATGCATGCCATCGGGCGCCGCAGGCACCCGGAATTCAACGGCCCGCTTGTCGGCATTGAACATGAGAAAAAGCTTGCTGCCGGCGTCTTCGTGCAGCAGGCAGGCCAACTGCCTGGCTGCCGGATCGAACCAGTCGGGCGTGCCGCCGTCCGGACTGAACCACTGGATTTCGGTTTCCGTGTAGAACCGTTCGCGGCTCAGGACCGGATGCGCTCGCCGAAAGGCAATCATTTCACGTGTAAAGCGGTGGATGTCCCGGTACCGCTCAAAGAGGCGCCAGTCCATCCAGCTCGTTTCGTTGTTCTGGCACCAGGCGTTGTTGTTGCCGCCCTGGGTGCGGCGGAACTCGTCGCCGCCAAGCAGCATCGGTACGCCGCGCGAGACCAGCAGCGTCAGCAGGAAATTCCTGATCTGGCGGTTGCGTACCGCCTCGATCGCGGCATCCGACGACGCGCCCTCGATGCCGTAATGATCGCTGTAGTTGGCGTCGGTCCCGTCCCGGTTGTCTTCTCCATTCGCTTCGTTGTGCTTGCTGCGATAGCTCACCAGATCGTTCAAGGTGAAGCCATCGTGGCAGGTGACGAAATTGATGCTGGCTTCCGGGCCTTTTCCCGACGCGGCATAGATGTCGGCGCTGCCGCCCAGGCGGCTGGCGAACAGCCCGCGCATTCCGTCATCGCCGCGCCAGAAACGGCGGACGTCGTCCCGGTAGCGCCCGTTCCATTCCGCCCAGCGCCGCTCCGAGAAACTTCCCACCTCGTAGGTGCCGGCGGCGTCCCACGCCTCGGCGATGATTTTCACGTCGCGCAGGATAGGATCCTCGGCGATCCGCTTGAGCAGTGGCGCGCTGGCCAGCAGTCTGCCCGTTCCGTCGCGGCCGAGAATGGACGCCAGGTCGAAGCGGAACCCGTCCACGTGCATCTCCACCACCCAATGGCGCAACGCGCCCAGGATATGATCCCGCACCACGGGATGGTTGGCGTTGATGGTATTGCCGGTTCCCGCATAGTTCCTGTAATGACGCAGGTCCGGCGACAGCATGTAGAAGATCGCGTTGTCGATGCCGCGAAAGCTCAGGGTCGGCCCCAGTTCGTTGCCTTCCGCCGTGTGGTTGAACACGACATCCAGGATGACTTCGATCCCGGCCTGATGGAATGCCCGCACCATCTCCTTGAATTCGAGCGTCTGCTGGCCTTGTCCGCCCGCGCTGCTGTAAGCGGCCTTCGGCGCGAAGAAGCCCACGGAATCGTAGCCCCAGTAATTTTCAAGCGCTGCTCCGGTTTGCGGATTGCTGAGCGGAAGCGGCCCGTCGTTGAATTCGTGTACCGGCATCAGTTCGACCGCCGTCACGCCCAGATCCTTCAGATAGGGAATTTTTTCCATCAGGCCGCGATAGGTGCCGGGGTGGGCGACACCGGAGGCGGGATCAATCGTGAAGCCGCGCACGTGCATCTCGTAGATCACGGTATCCGGCCAGGAATGCCGCGGCGGCAGATCGTCATGCCAATGGAAATAGCCGTGGGTCACCACACATTTCGGCATGGCGCCGGCATTGTCCGCCGAGGAAGGCACCCGATCCTTTTCCGGCGCGGAGGGATCGTAGCCCAGGGCTCGCCCGAAATCCCATTTCGCAAGCTGCGTGATAGCTGTCGCGAAAGGGTCCAGCAGCAGTTTGTGAAAATTGAAACGATGGCCTGCATCGGGTTGATAGGGGCCGTCGACGCGGTAGGCATAGAGCTGGCCAGGGCCGATCCCGGCCACCCAGGCATGCCAGATGTCGCCGGTGTGATGACGCACGGGATCCAGATCGATCGTCCGGGCGGGCGCCGCATCCGATGCACGATCGAACAACTCCAGCCGCACACGGGTGGCATGACGGCTGAAAAAAGCGAAGTTGACGCCCGCTCCATACTCATGAGCGCCCATCGGTAGCGGGACCCCCCTGCGCACCTCGTCGCGTTCGGAAACTTCTACTGCGTAATCGTGCAGCGGGCGTTCGGGTGTGTCCATGCTCAAACAGAACCCTTGCCATGAACGGTTGCGCCGGCGGCACCGCCGGATTCGCGCACACTCCTCATGATCACCCTGCCTTGAACCGGCGATAGCGCCGGATCAGCGTGCTGGTCGAGCTGTCGTGCCCGGGCAAGGGTTCATCCGCGTTTTCAAGTTCGGGGATCATGCGCTGCGCCAGTGCCTTGCCGAGTTCGACGCCCCACTGGTCGAAGGAGTCGATATTCCAGATCGTGCCTTGCGTCAAGACGCTGTGTTCATACAGCGCAACCAGGGCGCCCAGCGTTTCTGGTGTCAGGCGCTCGGCGAGAAGAGTGTTGGTTGGACGATTGCCTTCGAAACTGCGGTGCGGCGCCAGCCAGTCCGGCGTCCCGCCGGCCTTGACTTCGTCTAGCGTCTTGCCGAAGGCCAGCGCCTCGGTCTGCGCGAACAGATTCGCCATCAGTAAATCATGCTGATGGCCGAGCGGATTCAGGGTCTGGCAAAAGCCGATAAAATCGCACGGAATCAACCTGGTCCCCTGATGCACAAGCTGATAGAACGAATGCTGCCCGTTGGTGCCCGGCTCGCCCCAGTAGACAGGCCCCGTCTGGTAATCGACGCGATCGCCGTCAAGCGTGACGTGCTTGCCGTTGCTCTCCATCGTCAATTGCTGGAGATAGGCCGGAAAGCGTTTGAGATACTGCTCGTAGGGCAGCACCGCCACCGTCTGGGCCTCGAAGAAATTGTTGTACCAGACCGCGAGCAGGCCCATGAGCACCGGCAGATTGCGTTCGAATGGCGTCGTGCGGAAGTGTTCATCCATCGCGTGAAAGCCGTCGAGCATGGCGCGGAAATTCTCCGGCCCGATGGCGATCATGGTCGACAGGCCGATGGCCGAATCCATCGAGTAGCGTCCGCCAACCCAGTCCCAGAAACCGAACATCTGGGAGGTATCGATGCCGAACTTCGTCACCTCCTCGCTATTGGTCGAGACGGCGACGAAGTGCTTACGTACGGCCTGCGCGTCTCCGAGCCGGTGCAGGCACCAGGTCCGCGCGGCATGGGCGTTGGTGAGGGTTTCAAGCGTCGTGAAGGTTTTCGAACAGACGATGAACAGTGTTTCTTCGGGATCGAGATCGCGCGTGGCTTCCGTGAAATCGGTGCCGTCCACGTTCGAGACAAACCGGAAGCTCATGTCGCGCTGGCTGTAATACCGCAATGCTTCATAGGCCATGACCGGGCCAAGATCGGAGCCGCCGATGCCGATGCTGACGACATGGCGGATGCGCTTGCCGGTGTATCCGCGCCATTGTCCGTCGCGCACCTGCTGCGCGAAAGTGGCCATCCGGTCGAGGACCGCGTGCACCGCGGGCACAACGTCCACGCCATCGACGACGATGCGCTCGTCCTTCGGCGCACGCAAGGCGACGTGCAGGACGGCGCGCTGCTCCGTCGCATTGATCTTCTCACCCCGGAACATCGCGTCGATACGCTCGCGCAGGCCGCAGTCCTCGGCGACTTGCAGCAGTAGCCGGAGCGTTTCGTCGGTGACATGGTTCTTCGAGTAATCGAGGTAAATGCCGGCCGCCTCGGCAGCGAAGCGTTCGCCACGCCGGGAATCGTGGGCGAAGAGCTGTCGCAGATGCAGATGGCGCATCTTTTGATAATGCGCGTCCAGTGCCATCCACGCCGGACGCGCTGTCAGCGGGGAAGTTCGCATCGTTGCAGGGGTCGTCACCATCACCTCCCTTTTTCCCGAGCGGTCCGTTGGGGCCTGCCGCGTCTGGCGCTGGAAAGATACGGTCAGGCAGCCGCCGGCCGGTCGTGCAGAATGGTCCGCACCGCTTCCGGAACACACAGTTTGTCGTTCACCCTCACGCCCTCCTGGCCGGGCAGGGTCATGCGACCGCATCCGGCCTCTGCACTCCTTGAGTGTAGATCACCCCCTGACTTCGACCACCTCCCAAGCTTACGGGTGCGTGATCCTGCGCCGCAGGCACGTCACGCCGCTTCCATCAGGACGGGCTGGTGAACAGGGCACTGCGCCCGAGCCCGCGCAAGGAATTGCAGTCGTGGTTCTTGTCGTGCTTCCCTCCATCGGATCACCGTTGCCACAGGATGTGGGCCGCTTCCAGTGGCACCACCGCGCCGGGGCCGTGCGGAATCACGCGCACCGTATAGTCCGTTACCGGGCGGGCTGCCGGCACGGTCGCACTGTACGCATAGCCGCCCGAGGAGCCCGCCAGCGGACGAATGCGCTGCATCGCCTGCCGATCGGGCGCGCCGCCTGACGCGCCGTCGGCATAGACCTCGACCCGCACGGCTTCCGGATCGATCTCATCGAGATAGATCTGAGCCTCGAAGACATGCTGCTGGGCGTCGGTCCTGGACTTCACTTCGCCGAAACGCAGTGCGGCCCATTTCTGCTCGAGCGCGTGCTTCCAATTCACGATCCGCACGCCAAGCGCGCCCTTGTCCGCGGCCCGTTCATGATAGGCCGAAGCCGCCGGAAGATAGTACTGCTCGACATAATCGCGCACCGCACGGTTGGCGGAATAACGCGGGGTCAATTGCGCCATGCTTTCCCGCATCCGGGCCACCCAGGCATCCGGAATGCCCTCCTCGTCGCGCGTGTAGAACTCCGGGATCACCTCGCGCTCGAGCAGATCGTAGAGCGTCTCGGCGTCGATCGCGTCCCAGGCCGGATCGTCGTCATGTTCCAGTCCGTCCCCCAATGCCCAGCCCACGTCCGGCGTATAGGCTTCCGCCCACCAGCCGTCCAGTTCAGACAGGTTGATGCCGCCATTGACCAGCACCTTCATGCCGCTTGTTCCGCAGGCTTCCCATGGCCGGCGCGGCGTATTGAGCCAGACGTCCACGCCCTGCACCAGATACTCGGTCAGGTGCATGTCATAGTCGCTGAGGAAGATCACATGCTGGCGTGCCTCGGGGCGGCGGATGAAATGAATCCATTGCTGGATCAGGGCCTGCCCTGCCCGGTCGGCGGGATGAGCCTTGCCGGCGATAATGAGCTGCACCGGACGCTGCGGATTGGTCAGCAGGCGCAGCAGGCGTTCCGGATCGTGGAGCAGCAGGTTCGGCCGTTTGTAGCTGGCAAATCGGCGGGCAAAACCCAGCGTCAGGGTATTGCAGTCGAACAGACGCTTCGCCTCGGCCACGGTTTCCGGCGGCTCGCCGGCTGCCGTCAGTTGCCGGGACAAGCGCACACGCGCGTAGTCGATCAGGGAGGCGCTGGCAGCCGTGCGGAATTCCCAGAGGCTGGCATTGGAGTTGCGGCGGATGTCCTGTTCCAGCGTGCCCGCTCCATCCAGCCAGCGGGCCTTGCCGCAGGCTTCGGTCCACAGGGTATCGGCCGCCGCCGAATCCCAGGTCGGCATATGGACGCCGTTGGTCACATGGCTGACGGGCACTTCGCGCACGGGCCAGCGCGGGAAAAGCGGCGCAAACAGGTGCCGGCTGACCCGGCCGTGCAATTGGCTGACCCCATTCACCGCCCCGCTCCCCCGAATCGCCAGATACGCCATGTTGAAGGGTTCGGACGGATCGTCCGGATTCTGTCGGCCCAGCGCCAGCAAGTCGTGGCGCGTGATGCCGAGTTTATGCTCGGCATACCAGCCGAGATATTGTTCGATCAGGGCCGGCGCAAAACGGTCGAACCCGGCGGCCACGGCCGTATGCGTGGTGAAAAGATTCCCCACACGGGTGGCGGCGAGTGCGGCCTCGAAAGGCTGCCCGTTCGCCTCCATGAAGCTGCAGGCGCGTTCCAGCACGGCAAGGGCCGCGTGCCCTTCATTCAGGTGGCAGACATCCGGCCGGATGCCGAGCGCCTGGAGCAGCCGCCAGCCGCCGATTCCCAGCAGCATCTCCTGCTTGAGCCGCAATTCGGGGCCGCCGCCGTACAGCTCGCTGGTGATGCCGCGATGCGCGGGGTAGTTTGCCGCGTCGTTGCTGTCCAGCAGATACAGTTTGGTGCGGCCGACCTCGACCTGCCAGGCACGCAGCCAGACCGAATAACCGGGCAGCACGATTTCCAGCCGCAGCCATTCTCCATCCGGCTTGCGCAAGGGCGTGATGGGTAATTGCCCGGGGTCGTTGTACGGAAAGCGCGCCTGCTGCATGCCGTCCTTGTCGATCTCCTGGCGGAAATAGCCTTGCTGATAGAGCAGCCCGACGCCGATGACCGGGACGCCCAGATCGCTGGCCGCCTTGAGCTGATCGCCCGCCACGTTGCCAAGCCCGCCCGAGTAGATGGGCAGCGCCTCGCTCAGCATGTATTCCATGCTGAAGTACGCGACGCAGTCGAGCGGCGACTGCGGATAGGCCTGCTGAAACCATGCAGGCGCATTCACTGCATCCCGCCGCGCCTGCACCAGACCGTCGAGATTCCTGCGGAAGACGGGTTCGGCCAGCACATGCCGGAGCTTCTCGCGCGAAACGGTCTGCAATACGACCCAGGGGTTTCGCGTCAAGGCCCAGAGCTCGGGATCCAGCTGTCGCCACACGGGGTCGGCAGCGTGATTCCACGACGAACGCATGTCCAGAGCCAGTTCGGCCAGGGAATGGAATCCCTCGATATCCGTAGGGAGCAGCAGTTGCTTCGGATGGCTGGATGGGATGGGATCATTCATGTTGGCTCCGTTGATAGTGTGCAGGATCGGATTCCCGCGTTCCGCTGCGCTCCTGGTCGAGGGCGCGCCCCGCCTCAGCCGGCCAGGTCCTGCGTCACGGACGGGGTCTGGTTTCCGGATTCCTTCGCGGCTGCGCCGCCATGATCCGCGCCCAACATCATGTACATGGCGGGCACGACGAACAGCGTGAACAAGGTGCCGATCGACAGTCCCGTGGCGATGACCAGGCCCATGCTGAAACGGCTCACCGCGCCCGCACCGCTGGCGGTGACCAGGGGCATCACGCCGAATACCATGGCTGCGGTCGTCATCAGGATCGGCCGCAGGCGCAGGCCGGCGGCATGTTTGATGGCATCGAGTTTGCTCTGGCCTTCGTGCTGCAGATTATTGGCAAACTCCACGATCAGGATGCCGTGCTTGGAGATCAGGCCGATCAGGGTCACCAGGCCCACTTCGGTGTAGATGTTCAGCGTGGCATGACCCACGCCGAGGTTGATGAACAGGAGCGCGCCCGAGATGGCCATGGGCACCGACACCAGGATGATGAAGGGGTCGCGGAAGCTCTCGAACTGTGCGGCCAGCGCCAGGAAAATGATCACCAGGGCAAAGAAAAAAGTCAGCAGCAGACCACCTGATTCCTGCGTGAACTGACGCGACGGGCCGGCGTAGTCGAAGGAGTAGCCGGCCGGCAGCGTACGCTGCGCCAGTTGCTTCAGGGTGTCCAGTGCCTGACCCTGCGAGATGAAGGGCAGGGCCACGCCCTGGATGGTGGCTGAATTGGCCTGCTGAAAGTGGTTGATCGACTCGGGCGTCACCGCTGTGCTCAGTTTCACCACGGTGGACAACGGGACCATGCTTCCACTGCTGGTGCGCAGCTGGTAATGCATGAGCTGATCCGGATTCAGCCGGAAGCGCTGATCGACCTGGGGGATGACCTTGTAGGAACGCCCTCCCAACTCGAAAAAGTTCACATAGCCGCCGCCCAGCATGGCTGACAGCGCCGAACCGATGTCCTCCATGTTCAGGCCCAGTTGCGCCGCCATGTTGCGGTCGATCTCGATGCGGGTCTGCGGCAGGTCGAGACGCAGGTCGGACTGCAGAAAAATGAACTGTCCGCTCTTCTGCGCCTCCTGCAGGAATTTTTGCGAGACGTCATAGAGCTTGTCGAACGACTCGGAGGTGGTGATGACGAACTGGATCGGCACGCCACGGGCACCGGGCAGCGGCGGGGGCTGGAATACCGCGATCTGCGAGCCGGCGATGTGGCTCAGCTTGTCTTGCAGCACCGGCTGCAGCGTCGAAGCGGTCCGGGTACGGGCATCCCAGGGTTTGAGCACCATGCCGCCGATGACCTGGGCGGGTGAGTTGAGCTGGAACACATGGTCGGTCTCGGTGAATCCCTTGAACACGTCAAAAATCTGGCTGGCATAGAGTTGCCGCTGGTCGACCGTGGCCGTGGGGTTGTTGAACGCGATGCTGATCAGCACGCCCTGGTCTTCCTGCGGCGCCAGCTCGGACATCGAGGTGGAATACAGATAGTAGATGGAACCCAGAATGATGGCCGACATGACCAGCGTGACCGGCAGGTGATTGAGCGATCCCTGCAACAGATGCTCATAGCGTCTGTGAAACCGGTCGAAGCCGCGATCGAGAAACAGGACCAGCCGGTCCTGCCAGTTGCGGCTCTGGGGGTTGGGCGCCTTCAGCAGGCGCGAGCACATCATCGGCGACAAGGTCAGCGCAATCACCGCCGACATGAGGACGGTGCCCACCAGGGTAAAGGCGAACTCGGTGAACAACGCTCCCGTCAGCCCGCCCATGAAGCCAATGGGAACGTACACGGCCACCAGCACGATCGCCATCGCGATAATGGGATTGGCCAGTTCACGCGCGGCACGCAGCGCCGCATCCATGCGCGACATGCCATTCTCGAGATGGCGGCTGACGTTTTCCACGACGATGATGGCGTCGTCGACCACCAGGCCGATGGCCAGCACGATCGCCAGCAGCGTGAGCAGATTGATCGAATAACCCAGCGCCAGCATCACGGTGAAGGTGCCGACGATGGACAGCGGAATGGCGATCAGCGGGATGATCACCGAGCGCAGGGAGCCGAGAAAAACGAACACGACGGCAGTCACGATGAGGATGGCTTCGACCAGGGTCTTGACCACTTCATTGATCGAAGAATCCACGAATTTGGTCGAGTCGTAAATGATGCTGCCCTGCAGGCCGGTCGGCAGCTGCGACTGGATCTCGGGCATGACCTTGCGCACGCGGGCGATGACGTCGAGCAGGTTGGCGCCCGGCGCGACCTGGATCCCGACGAACACCGAAGGTTTGCCGTCGAAGGCGACGGTGGTGTCGTAATCGTCGGCGCCGAGCGAGACGGCGGCCACATCGGTCAGCCGGACGACCTGCCCGTTGACCGACTTCACAACCAGATTCCTGAAACCCTCCAGGGAATTCAGGTTGGTGTTGGCCGCCACATTGATCTGGACCATCCGGCCCTTGGAGTTCCCGGTGGAGGACAGGTAGTTGTTGGCGGCCAGGGCCGAATACACGTCGGCCGCGGTCAGGTTGTACGCGGCCAGTTTTTGCGGATCGAGCCAGGCGCGCAGGGCAAAGTTCTTCGCGCCCAGGACCTCGGCGGTCTGCACGCCATCCACGGCCTGCAGCCTGGGCTGCACCGAGCGGTTGATGTAATCGGTGATCTGATTGGGTTTGAGAACGTTGCTGTTGAAACCGATATACATCGCATCGATGGTCTGACCGATGCTGATCGACAGGACGGGCGTCTGCGACTGCGGCGGCAGCTGGTTGAGTACCGAATTCACCTTGGCGGTGATTTCGGTCAGCGCCTTGTCGGGGGCGTAGTTCAAGCGCAGGTTGACCGTGATGGTGCTCATTCCCTGCACGCTGCTCGATGTCATGTAATCGATGCCGTTGGCCTGGGCGATGGCATTTTCCAGCGGGGTGGCGATGAAGCTCGCCACCAGGCTGGCGTCGGCGCCCGGATAGACGGTGGTCACCGTGACCACGGCGTTTTGTGTATAGGGATACTGCAGCACCGGCAGCAAGCCGAACGACCGGAGCCCGAGCACCAGGATCACCAGGCTGACCACGGTGGCCAGTACCGGCCGCTGGATGAAGATATCCGTGAATTTCGTGTTCATCGCTGCGGCCTTCAGGGAGTGGGCACGTCCGGATCGGGACTGTCGGAAGGCTGGATGCTGTTATTCACCGTGATGGGAGAGCCGTTGCGCAGCTTGAGCTGGCCGGCGGTCACCACGGTTTCGCCCGCTTTCACGCCCTTGAGGACCGCGACCTGATCGCCGCGTGTCAGCCCGGTCGTGATGAAGCGCTGCTGCACCGTCAGCCCGGACCTGCCCTCCGCCCCGCTACCCTTCCCCCCGCCCGTCACGATGAACACCGTGGCGCCATAGGGGTTGTAGGTCACCGCGGCATTCGGCAGCGTGACGTAGGACGCAGGCTGCCCCCGGCTGAGGCGAACCGTAGCGAACATGCCCGGCAACAGGATGCCGTCGGGGTTGGCCAGACGGGCGCGCACCTTGAGATTGCGCGTGGCGGGGTCGATCTGCGGCTCGATGGCGGTCACCCTGCCACTGAAGGCATGGTCGGGCACGGCGCTGGTTTCGACCTGCGCCGACATGCCCACCTGGATCAAACCGATCTGGCTCTGCGGCACGGTGAAATCGATGTCCATCGGGTCGAGCATCTGCAGCGTGACCACGGCGGTGCCGGGTGCCAGATACTGGCCCAGATTCACCTGGCGGATGCCAAGCTGGCCGGGAAACGGCGCACTGATCGTCTTCTGCGCAATCAATGCCTTTTGTGCCGCCACCTGGGCCAGCGTGCTCTTCAGCGTGGCGCGGTCGGTGTCCACCGCGGCCTGGCTGATCGCCTGAATCCTGAGCTGTGCCTCGTCGCGCTTGAGATTGAGCTCGGCCAGCGCGGCCTGGGCTTCCGTCTGGGCCAATTGCGCTTTCAGCGGGGCGGGATTGAGTTCGACCAGCGTCTGGCCAAGACGCACTTTCTGCCCGGAGTCGAATTGAATCGACGTCACCAGCCCGCTGACTTCGGCGCTCAGCGACGCTTGCTTGCTCGCGCTGAAACTGCCCAGCGCTTCCACCGTCGGCTGCCAGACGCTTTCCTGCGCGACGACCGTCGACACTGCCTGCGGCGGGTTGGACGTGCCCTTGATTCCTTTTTCGATCATGCTGGTCTTGAAATCCTGGAATGCCACCAGACCGCCCACGAGCACACCGGCGATGATGAGCATGATGATCATGCGTAGGGTTGTGCCTCGGGTCATCGCTTACTCCATTTGTCCATTTTGTTGTCTGGATGCATCGAACAGGGGGCTCCTCCGTCACCGGATCGCGGCCGGCGCCGCGGCCGGCGTAGCGGGCGCATCCAGTACGCCGCCGCCCATGGCCTGGTACAGCGCCGCACTGTCGGCCAGGCGGGCGGCGCGGGTCGCAACCAGGTCGATACGGGTTTGTTGCGCCTGCTGCTGGGCCGTGAGCAGCTGCAGGTAGCTCGCCGCGCCCAGCTGGTGCTGCTGCTGCACCAGTTCGAGCGATGCCCGTGCCGAGGCCTCCGCGGTGGCCTGGGCCTGCAGGGCCTGGGCATCGTTGTCCAGTTGACGCAGCGTATCGGCCACGCTGCGCAGCGCTTCCAGCACGGTCTGCCGGTAATTGGCGCCAGCCGCCTGCAGGCTGGCTTCGGCCGCATTCGCCCCGGCTTTCAGACCGGCGTTGAACAGCGGCTGGGCGAGTTGCCCGGCCAGGGCCCAGATCACCGATCCGGGTCCGAACAGCGCACCGGTGGTCAGGGCCTGGGTGCCCAGACTGGCGCTCAGGTCGATCTGCGGATAGAGACTGGCAATGGCCACGCCGTACTGTGCCGTGGCCGCATGCAGCAAGGCGGTGGACGCCTGGATGTCGGGTCGCTGGCGCACCAGATCGGACGGCACCACCAGGGGGAGATGTTCAGGCAGGGTGAAATCGGCCAGCGTGAAGCGCGGGATATCGGCCTCGCCGGGCGCCTGCGCGGTCAGCACCGCCAGCAGATGATCGGCCTGTTCCAGCTTGTTGCGCAGGGGGGGCAGGCTGGCACGCGTCTGCTCCGCCTGGGTTTGCAGGGCCAGCACATCCGCCCGGGCCGTGGCCCCCAGCTCAAAGCGCTTGCGTGCAATGTCGAGCTGGTCTTGCTGGGCCAGCAGGATGGCTTCAGTGGCCGCGATCTGCTCACCCAGCTGGGCTTGCCCGAACGCGGTGGTCACGACATTGCCGGCAAGAGCCAGACGCGCGCCGGCCAGCTGGTAGGCCTGATAATCGGCCTGCGCGGCCAGTGCTTCGAGGGCGCGGCGGTTGCCCCCGAAGAGGTCCAAATTGTAGTTGACGACGACCCCGGCGTTGTACAGGTTGTACAGCGTCTGCTGATTTCCGTGTTCGCCACGGCCGGCCGCATTGACCTGGTTGCGGCTGGCGCCCAGCCTGGCGTTAACGGTCGGATACAGGGTCGAACCCGCCTGCGCCGCATGGAGTTGCTGTGCCTGGCGCAGCGTGGCCTCTGCCGCGGCCAGCGTGAAGCTCTCGTGCAATGCCCGCTTCACCAACGCGTCGAGCCGGGGCGAGCCGAATGCCGTCCACCACTCGGACGCGACGGCCTGGCCGGCTTCCAGGCTTTGTGCGCGCCCCTGTCCGACATCGGCCGAGGCCGTGCGGGCGGGCCGCTCGCCCTGCAGGTAGCGCTCGACCGCGGGCGCGTCCGGCGTCTTGAAATCGGGACCGACCGTCGTGCAGCCCGCCAGCACCATGATGCCGAGCAGACCCAGGGCATATCTGTGTAGGGGCAAGCTGAAATACCGCATCGATCGTATCCGGTTCATTGGGTTGACCCGTCGGAGCGCCGGGATTCATCGTCATCCGCCAGTCAGATGTTCGTCCGGCGGGTGAATGATCCATCGTTTCCGGGGCTTGTTCAGTATATGTCCAAGCTGTGTCACGCCTGTTGCGAAGACGCTGTCAGCGCATCGCTGACGATGGCCTGCGCTTCGGCCTGGATGCGATGCAGATGATTTTCGTCACGAAAGCTCTCAGCATAGATTTTGTAGAGGTTTTCGGTGCCGGATGGGCGTGCCGCGAACCAGCCACTCGCGGCAATCACCTTGAGGCCGCCAATCGGCGCATCGTTTCCCGGCGCCCGGGTGAGGATGGTCTGGATCGGCTCGCCGGCCAGTTCGGCAGACCGAACCTGCTGCGGCGAAAGCCGGGCCAGCTGCTGCTTCTGTTCCGCTGTCGCTGGCGCCTCGACACGATCGTAGACCGGATTGCCCGCTTCGCGCGTCAGTTCGCGGTAGAGTTCGCCGGGGTCACGCCCCATGCGCGCGGCGATCTCCGCCGACAGCAAGGCCGGGACCATGCCGTCCTTGTCGGTCGTCCAGACGCTGCCGTCCCGCCGGACGAACGAAGCCCCCGCGCTCTCTTCGCCGCCGAATCCCAGCGAGCCCTCGTACAAGCCTTCCACAAACCATTTGAATCCGACCGGTACTTCGTACAGTCTGCATCCGAGCTTCGCGGCGACGCGGTCGATCATCTGGCTGCTGACCACCGTCTTGCCCACTGCCGCCTGTTTGCTCCAGTTCGGCCGATGCTGGAACAGGTAATGAATGGCCACCGAAAGATAATGATTGGGCTGCAGCAAACCTGCGGTTCGGGTAACGATGCCGTGCCGGTCATGATCGGTGTCGCAGGCGAAGGCGATGTCGAAACGATCCTTGAGGCCGATCAGGCCTTGCATGGCATAGGGCGAGGACGGATCCATCCGCACGCGGCCATCCCAGTCGAGCGTCATGAAGCGAAAGGCCGGATCGACGACTTCGTTCACGATCGTGAGATTCAGCCCGTAGCGCTCGGCGATCGCGCCCCAGTAATGCACGCCGGCGCCGCCGAGCGGATCCACGCCCATGTTGATGCCCGCTCCGCGGATCGCGTCCATGTCGAGCACGCTGTCGAGGTCGCTCACGTAAGCGTTGATGAAATCGTGCCGATGCGTGGTCGCTGCGCGTCGTGCCTGTTCGAGTGGAATCCGCTTCACCCCCTTGAGTCCATTTTCCAGAATTGCATTGGCCCGGGCTTCGATCCAGTCCGTGACGTCCTTGTCCGCCGGCCCGCCATTGGGCGGGTTGTATTTGAAACCGCCGCTGTCGGGCGGATTATGCGAAGGGGTGATGACGATTCCGTCCGCCAGGCCGGTATCGCGGCCGCGGTTGTACGTGAGGATCGCGTGGGAAATCACCGGCGTCGGCGTGTACTCGTCATGCTCCGCGAGCATGACGTCCACCCCATTGGCCGCCAGCACTTCGAGTGCGCTGGCATAGGCCGGTTCCGACAAGGCGTGCGTGTCGATGCCCAGAAACAGCGGGCCATCGATGTGCCGCTGGCGGCGATACTCGCAGATGGCCTGACTGATGGCCAGCACATGCCACTCGTTGAAACTGTTTTCGAACGCGGAGCCGCGGTGTCCCGAGGTGCCAAATGCGACGCGTTGTCCGGGTACCGACGGATCGGGCTGGTTGCCGTAGTAGGCCGTGACGAGTCTCGGCACATTGACCAGCGTGGCGGCTTGCGCCGGCTTCCCCGCAAGCGGGCTTGTTTTCATTGTCGCACCTCGTGGTGGCACATGGAATCGCTCCGGTTCCGTCCATTGTGACATGGCCTTGCCTCAACGCATGGCTTCTTTCCGGACATCCCCGCATCGGGTCGGCAGCGCCCGATGCTCGCCTGCCTTGTCCCGTATTCTCGATGCTACTCGTGACACAGCCGCCTATCCAAAGTTCAAGAGATTCCGCGTTTCGTGTTGAAACGCCGTCGCGCCGAGGCATGCCCGCTCGTGGTCGCTATTCAAACGGGATATTGATACCCTTAGAGCCGGAGCAACCCTGAAATGCGAACGGCGGCAGGGCTGTCCTGCCGTCATCCATCCATCCCCCAACGGAGTCACCATGAAAACCCCGCTACAGATCACCTTCCGCGACATGCCCTCTTCCGACGCGCTTGACACGCATATCCGCGAGAAGGCGCAGAAACTCGAACAGGCTTTTTCCGACATCGTCAGCTGCCGGGTCGTCGTCGACCAGCCCGCGAAACACCAACAGCAGGGCAAGCTGTTCAACGTCCGGATCGATCTTGGCGTGCCCGGAAAGCAGATCGTGGTCGACAAGCAGGAGAACGAGGATGCCTACGTCGCCTTGCGCGATGCCTTCGACGCCGCCAGACGGCAGCTGGAAGACTACGCGCGACAGTTGTGAACCCTTCCGCACCGGATGGGCGCGCAGACATGAACCCGGATCGCGCGCCGGTGCGGAATACGGCGAGCCTGGCCCGCAGGCTGCGCGATCCATCCTGCTACGATCATGCGGTCGGGCAGGTGCAGGCGATTGAAACGCATATTTCCTACGTCCTGCTCACCGGAGAATTCGCCTACAAGATCAAGAAGCCGCTGGATCTCGGCTTTCTCGATTTCAGCAGCCTCGACAAACGGCTCCACGCCTGCCGTGACGAAGTGCGGCTCAACCGCCGGCTGGCACCGGAGCTCTATCTCGACGTCGTTCCGATCACTGGCACGCCTGCCGCGCCGCACGTCAACGGCGTCGGCAGCGCATTCGAATATGCCGTGAAGATGTGTCAGTTCCCGCCTGACGCCACGCTCGACCGGCTCGACGCCTCGGGCGGAATGAGCGGACGGCACGTCGAAGCCATTGCCGCCACGCTCGCCCGTTTCCATCTCGAAGGCTGCGCACGTGCCGGAGAAGAAAGTCCTTGGGGACATCCGGATGCCATCTGGCACCCGGTGGCGCAGAATTTTGCGCAGATCGCGCCGCATCTCCACGCCCCATCCGACCGCGCACAACTCGACAGCCTGCAGCGCTATTGTGCAGCCGAGCACGCCCGCCTCGCTCCGCTCATGGCCGCGCGCAAACGCGATGGATTCGTGCGCGAATGCCATGGCGACCTCCATCTGGGAAATCTTGCGTGGGTCGATGACCGGCTGCTGGTGTTCGACTGCATCGAATTCAATCCCGAACTGCGCTGGATCGATATCCAGTCCGAGATCGCCTTCTGCTACATGGATCTGCTGCAGCGCGGCCACGCCGAGTGGGCATGGCTGTTCATCAACGCCTGGCTGGAACAGACCGGCGACTATGCCGGGGTCGCCCTGCTGCGCTATTACGCGGTGTACCGCGCGCTCGTGCGCACCAAGATTGCCGCCATCCGCACCGCCCAGACCGCCGGCCCCGAGCACGACGCCGCGCTCGCCGACGTGCGTACGCTGTTGCATCTGGCCACGACGCTGACGCGCCTCCCGCCCCTCCGGCTCGACATCACGCACGGCCTCTCGGGCTCGGGCAAGACCACCGTCACGCACAAGCGGATGCAGGCGCCGGGCGCCATCCGCCTGCGCTCCGATGTCGAACGCAAACGCCTGGCAGGCCTCGACGCCCTGGCCCGCAGCGGATCGGAGATCGGCCAGCAGCTGTATGCCGCCGACGCCACGCGGCGCACCTATTCGCATCTGGCCCGATTGTCGGGCGCCATGCTGGATGCCGGTTGGCCCGTCATCGTCGACGCTGCGTTTATCGCCCGCTGGCAGCGCGATCTGCTGCGCGAGACGGCCGCGGCGCGCGGCGTGCCTTTCCATATTCTCGACTTTCAGGTACCGGTGGCCACCCTGCGCGACCGCATCGTCCAGCGCGCACAGGCAGGCGGCGATGCCTCGGAGGCCAATCTGGCCGTGCTGCAGCATCAGCTCGATACCGGGGAAGCGCTCGACGCCAGCGAGCAGGCTGAGCGCGTCAGCATCGACCCATGAAATCAGCTTGAGACCTGAGGAACCATGCGCCAGGCCGCCACGTGCGGAGCACACATGGCGGCCTGGTCAGACACACGACAGACAATCAGATCGGGATGTGATTGCCCCAGCCCAGGTCGCGCGTATCGAGCTTGACGTGCCGCTTCACCAGGATGGGTTTGTCTTGATCGAGAGAGACCGTGTCGTAATACTTTCCGACTGCGAACACCTGGGTCGCACCCCCGTCCAGATTGGTTCTGAAGATCTGCAGGGCCGTCACGACGTTTGCCTGCTTCTTGTCATTGTCGTAGCTGACCTTATAGACGACCGCATTGCGCGTAAGCGGCGCGTGGTCGCTGTTGTGCTTGGGTAAAGTGTGGAAAAGTTCCTCCATCTCGGCCCGGTTATGGTCCAGCCACGTCATGTCCTTCCTGATTTCCGGGCTGAACGCGGTGACCTTGTACTCGAATTGCTGATCGCACAGCCCCAGAAACTCCGAATAATCGTTCCGGTCCAGTGCCGTGCAAGTCTGATAAACCAGCTCTTCAACAGTCGTTCTGTCAGTGTTCATGAATTGCTCCTTGAAATATCGTTTGAAGATCAATGTGTAGCGACTGCTCCGCCGCTGAACGTGCATCGTTCAGCGGCGGAACGTCAGGCTGGCTGCGCAACGTCTTGCTCCTGGTGCGCGGGAGCGGTGGCCTGCGGCTTCGAATCAGCTATTTTGCGCGTTGAATCAGAGGAACTGCGGCCCATCCACGCGCTCCACTCCTCCAGATAGTGGCGCATCCCCACTTCGTCGTGGATCAAATTGTCTTCCTCGCGCGCATGCAGCACATACATGGGATCGCTGCCCCTGGCCATGGCCATGCCCTGTCCGGAAGAAGCCAGCAGGTCCTCGTGCAGGTTGCGGCCGAATGGGCTCCAGATCGTGGCGGCATCCTTCTCTCGCTGCTTGCGTACTTCGGGGGTGTCGCTCTTGAGACCCAGTATCCGGAACTCGAGCAGGACGCGATCCGGGCCGAGCGGAATATAGGAATCGATCCGCAACACGGAAGTACGCAGGTTGTAGGTGATGCAGGGGAAAAGGTCGACCAGCTTCCAGCCATTTGGAGGCAGCTTCGGCCAGCCAAGCGCCGAGTGGCCGCTACCCGTGTAGGCATCGTACGAGACATTCATCGAGCCCACCGAAGCATGGCCGTTGGGGAAGGCCGTGTACCTGCGCTGGAAATATCCGGACTTCGGATCCAGCATGCCTGTAATGCGATTATGGTAGTGCAGGTAGTCGTGGTAGAACTCCTGATTGGTGTCGTGGATCAGCTTGAAGTTCGTACGCAGCGTGGCCTGGTAATACCACAACACCTCCAGAGGTTCGGTCTCCAGCTCCGGCATCATGTAATCCAGGGCTGAACCGATATGCGCTGAAAGCGGGGCGCAGGAGTCGTCGAGGTTGACCCACACGAAACCGCCGTAACCCACTTCCGTTTTCACTTCCCTGAGGCCCACATCGCTTTCGCAGATGCGATCCTGGTAGCCGGCTTTCCCGCGAGGAATATCCACGCAATCGCCTTTTGCATCGAAGGCCCACTGGTGGAAAATGCACACCAGCTTCTTGGCGTTGCCGGAGGGCTCATACACCAGGAGGTTGCCACGGTGAGGACAGATATTGTAGAAGGTGCGGATCTTCATATCCTCCCCGCGCATGATCACAAGCCGGGTACCGCCTGGGTGTTCATAGGTACGAAAATCATGGGGGTTCGCCACCTCGCTTTCGTGGGCGGCAAGCATCCAGACCTTCTTGAAAATCTTTTCTTTTTCCTCCTCAAAGATGGCCGGGTCGGAGTAAATCTTCGGATCCGCGTAATGGGTCGACGGAAGATTGGGTTTCTGTGTCCACTGCTTGCTGTTGCGTGACATGATAGCGCTACCTCCAGGTTGTGTAATTCAGGATAAAACCATGCGAATATTGCATGGTTGAATAGCCTAAAGCGACAACCGTGCCAACTCACAACCAGCCTTGGAATCAAGGGGGAATACACGTCATCGAGGCAAGCATCGGGGGAAATTCCGCCCCTACTCCGAAGCCCGGAATCCGGCCGCGGACAAGACACAATATAAATTTATATGTGTATTTAATTATCTGATTAGCAATATAAATTACCCATTTTTCTGGGGGCGCTGCGGGGTTCGGATCGAGGTCGGCCACGCCTGTCGAAGGCGCCCTTCAAGGCGTGGTGAAATCGGTTTTCATGTCCGGCATCACAAACGAAACCGTTGCCGGAGGACACCCGGATTCAGGGCACAATGTGCGTTTTCGTTACACTCTGTCATGTGACATCCCGGCTTGTCCGTCGCGCCGTATCGAGCGCCGGTCATGGAACCATGACATTTCACGGCTTGTCGAACCAACCCTCGCGCCGACGGCAGGCTCCATGGAAAAAATCAGCCCCGAGGAGAGGCGCCCGCGCCTGGCCCCGTAAAAAAGGCGTTGGCGGAAGGGAGTGGGAGTCGAACCCACCCGGGAATGGCTGACACCCCCAACCGGATTTGAAATCCGGCCGCACCACCAGGCACGCTTCCCTTCCAGTTGAACCCTGATTCTCCACCCGGCCGATTCAGATGGCAGCATCCCTCCTGTCAAACAGGTCCGCATTGCGCAGTCTGTGTGCTTCGCGCACGCGCCGCGTGTAGCCCACCCGGTCGAAGAATTCCAGCACCTGCACCGCACGTTTGCGGCTCAAGCCGCTGCGGTCACGGAATTCGGCGGCACGCGTCTCGCCGGCCAGGTGTTCCAGTTCCCGCACCAGCGCCGCGAGTTGTACCATGCTTTCCGGCAGATAGAACAGATCGCGCACCACCTGGTAGAGCGTGCCCTGACGCGCCAGCTTTTGCAGCAGACGCCGCATCGATGCCTCGTCGTGCCCCGCGCGCCGGGCCAGATCGCGCACCCAGGGCGGGTCGAAGGCCGTTTCCGCCAGCCAGGGGAGGATGCGCCGGTAGAGCGCATCCTCCTCGCGGGTGAGCGTAATGCTGTGCGTGGGCAGATGCAGCCAGGCTCCCCTGCGTTGCAGGGTACCCGCCGCCAGCATGGCGTCGACCAGCACGGCAAACACCGCAGCCGGCAGCATCGGCATGAACATGCGCCGGGCGCGCGACGCATCCGGGCCCAGTTCATCGGGAAAGCGTTCGTGAAAACCCGTGAAATCGGTATGCAGCCTGTCCTGCAGACCTGCCCAGTGCACCGCGGAAAATGCCCAGGTCGTCTGGCCGGCGCGCACCCGTACGCTGTCGCCAGGCAGATGTGCAGCTGGATCCTTGCAGTTCCAGAGCACGGCAAGCCGGTCGAGGTCGAGCCCGCGCAGCGCGAGCAGCTGGCGCAGACACTGCGTGGGATCAGGCAGGCTCAGTGCGGCGAGTTCCGCCAGCCGCAAGGGGGTCTTGCGCTTGCGCGCCGGCGCATCGGGGTCCAACACCCGGCCGCCACCGAGCGTATGGCGCGCGTCGGCATCGCGCACGACGAAACGATCGCCGTGAAGCACGCCAAGTGGACGGTCTGCAACCAGTTGCGCCAGCATGCTGCTGCCCGGGGCCAGGCTCTCGCCTTCCAGCAGCGCCACCCGGGCCATGACGTGCGCCGCCCCCAGGTGCAGGTGAACGGGGGTCCAGTGCGTGAGCACCGCAGGCGCCCGCGGCGACAGCGTCAGCCGCACGTCGAACCGCGTGCTCGGCGCGTGCAGGCGCGGTGCCACGATCCAGTCGCCCCGTGCGATGTCGTCCTTGCCCGCGCCGTGAAGGTTCAGGGCACAGCGCTGCCCCGCCTGTCCCCGCTGCGCCGGACGGTTCATCACATGCAGGCTGCGCAGGCGCACCGGCCGGCCGGATGGTGTCACCATCAGATCGTCGCCTGTCTCGACGCTGCCGGAAAATACGGTGCCGGTGACGATGGTGCCCGTACCTTTCAAGGTGAAGCTGCGGTCGACCGCCAGCCGGAACCCGCCGTCGGCCGCCAGCACGGGCATGGCCTGCGCGACTGCGTGCAGATGCGTGCGCAGGGCGTCCACCCCCTGCCCGCCCGGCGCGCAAACCGGAAAGACAGGGATGTTTGCGAGTGCCGTTTCGGCCAGCAGTTGATGCAGCTCGCGCTCGACCTCGACGAGCCGTCCGGGTTCGACCCGGTCGATCTTGGTCAGCGCCACCGTGCCGCGCGCAATGCCGAGCAGGTGAAGAATGGCGAGATGTTCGTGCGTTTGCGGCATCACGCCATCATCCGCCGCCACCACCAGCAGGGCGAAGTCGATCCCGGCCGCGCCGGCGAGCATGGTGTGGATGAAGCGCTCATGACCGGGCACGTCGATGAAACCCAGTACCCCGCCGCTGGCCAGCGGCTGGTAGGCATACCCCAGTTCGATCGAAATACCGCGTGCCTTCTCGGCGGCGAGCCGATCGGTGTCGATGCCGGTGAGCGCATGCACCAGTGTCGTCTTGCCGTGATCGATGTGTCCGGCGGTGCCGACGATCATGTCCGGGCTGCCGTCAGCGCTGCGAGCTGGGCCAGGAAATCCGCTTCGTCTTCTACGGCAAGACAGCGCAGGTCGAGCCGCAAGGCGCCGTCGGCGATGCGGCCGATCGCGGGCACGGGCAGCCCGCGCAGCGCCGCTTCGATCTCGTGCAGCACGCCGCGTTTCCGGGTACCCGGCCGCACCACCAAGGCGTGGCTCGGCAATCGGTCGATCGGCAGCGAGCCGCTGCCGATCTGCGACAGCGCCGGTTCGGCGGACACGCGCACCGGCCAATCGAGCAGCGCCTGCTGCAGGTGCGGCAGCAGACGCTCGGCCTGCATCCTGATGTCGTCCGGCGGCCGGGTCAGCAGACGCAGCGTGGTGAGCCGATCGCCCAGACGGTCGGGATCGCGATACAGACGCAGCACCGCTTCGAGCGCCGCCAGTGTCAGCTTGCCGACGCGCAGCGCGCGCTTGAGCGGGTTTTTCTTGATGCGCTGGATCAGCGCGCGGCGGCCGAGCAGGATGCCGGCCTGCGGCCCGCCCAGCAGCTTGTCGCCGCTGAAACTGATCAGGTCGGCCCCGGCTGCCAGCGACTCCTGGGGCGTCGGTTCGTGCGGCAGGCCGAAGCGCGCCAGATCGGTGAGCGTGCCGCTGCCCAGATCGATCACGAACGGCAGGCCGCGCGCGTGCGCAAGCTGCGCCAGTTCCGTCTCCGGCACGCTGGCGGTAAATCCCCGGATGGCGTAGTTGCTGGCATGCACCTTCATCAGCATGGCGCTGCGCGGGCCGATGGCATCTTCGAAGTCGCGCAGATGGGTGCGATTGGTGGTGCCGACCTCGACCAGCTTCGCGCCGGCGCGACTCATGATGTCCGGCACGCGGAACGCGCCGCCGATTTCCACCAGTTCACCGCGCGAGACGATCACCTGCCTGCGCAGGGCAAGCGTGTTGAGCAGCAGGAACACCGCTGCCGCGTTGTTATTGACCACGGTCGCGGCTTCGGCGCCGGTGAGTTCGCACAGCACCGATTCCACGACGTCGTCGCGGTCGCCGCGACCACCGGTTGCAAGGTCGTATTCCAGCGCGCAAGGATGGCGCGCAGCCAGCAGCAGCGCCTCCACTGCTTCTTCCGGCAGCGGCGCGCGTCCCAGGTTGGTATGCAGCACCGTGCCGGTGAGGTTGAACACCCGCTTCAGGCGGGGCGCATGGTGCTGCGACAAATGCGTGGCAAGCCGGGCCGTCACCGCAGGTTCGGTGTAATCGACCCGGTCGCCGCTGCGCGCCGCCCGTCGGACACGGTCGAGCACGCTGCGCACGCCGGCCAGCACCGATTCGCGGCCATACTCGGCTATCAGCGGGGAAACGGCCGTCCAGTTGAGGACACGATCGACCGAGGGCGGACGGGGGGCGCTATGCACGATAGACAATCCCTGGTTGGTGAGTGATGAGTGATGAGTGATGAGTGGTGAGTGGTGAGTGGTGAGTGGTGAGTGGTGAGTGGTGAGTGGTGAGTGGCGAGCAGTCAGGCGGGGCCGTGGATCAGATACCAGTTGATTCCGCTGCGGGCAAAGCCCGCTTCGTCCATGAGCAGATCGAGCGTCAGGGTGGCGAGGTCGTCGGCCACTGGGTCGGCCTGCGGATCCTTTTCCTGATGGATGACTTTCAGATAGGTCTGGCACTCCGGACAGCTCTCGGCCTGCACCAGCCGGTCCTTTCCTTCAAGGTGATAACAGGCGATGTCGCGGGTGTTGTCGCAGTTGCTGCATTTGGCGCGCACCACGTGCCATTCCGAATTACACAGGGTGCAATGCAGATAGCGCAAGCCATTTTCAGCGCCGCCAATGCGCACCATCGAACTGACCGGGTGTGACCCGCATACCGGGCACAGGTTGGGGTGCTCGGGTCGCGCCACTTGAGCGGGATGGAGCTGGCGTGCCAGATGACTCCAGTGCACTTGCAGGGCAGCACCGATCACCGGCGCAATGGCGGCGTCGAGTGCCTGGGTGTGCCCCTCGAACAGTTGAACGGCCTGCGCATCCAGCCAGGCATCCTCACCGCTCAGGATCGGCTCCAGTGCCGTCTGACCTGGAGCGGGCAGCCCTGATTTGACCGCCTGCGCCAACTGCCGGGCCGTATCGCGCCAGCCAGCCGGCAGGGCGAGGCCGGCCGGAGCCAACGGCGGCATCTGGTACTCGCGGCATTGTGCAAGCCTGTCGGCCGCGGGCGGCTCTCCCGCCGGCCCGGCGTCCAGTGCCGCCTGCTGGGCATGCGCGAGACGCGCAACAAAGCGCAGATAGTCGCCGAGCGCATGGCCTTCGGACAATTGTTCCAGCCGGCGGGCACGCATGAGAAACAGATCGGCGGGAGGCAGCCGCAGCTCTGGAATATCGCCGGCCGCGGCTTCGATTTCGCCCGGCTGCAGGAGGGTGGTCGTCATGCGCGCATCGATCCTTCCTTGTCATGCATTGCAATCACTTGCCGGTCATCTGGCGATACCAGGCGCGATGATGATGTTTGGCCCATGCCTCGGAAACCGTGCCGCGCGTCATGGCGCGAACCGAGCCCTTGACCCAGATGGCCGCATAGACATGCACGATAATGCCGAGAATCATGATCCAGGCAGCCAGCGCATGGACGACCACGGCAATGCGCAATAGCCAGATGGGGAAATACGGCGCAAACCAGGGTTGCCAGACCACGATACCCGACAGCAGTAACAGGGGAATACTCACCACCATCGTCCAGAACAGATACTTCTGTCCGGCGTTGTACTTGCCGATTTCAGGCAATCCCCGGTCGCGATTCCTGATGACATCCCCGATGCGTGCCATCCACTGACGATCGGCGGCCGTGAAATGGTTGAAGCGCCAGAATCTCGCCGCCATGGCCATGAAAAACAGGAACAGCACCACACCGATGAAGGGGTGCAGGATGCGGGTCCAGGGACCGCCACCAAACAGATTCGTCAGGAAGAAAAAGGCCGGATGGAACAGCGCCAGCCCCGACAGGCCGGCCAGGACGAAGGCGATGGCCACGATCCAGTGGTTGCTGCGTTCCCGGGCGGTGTAGCGTTGTACAGGCTTGCTCATGATCGCTCCTTGAGGGTGGAAAAGTGAAGGGAAACGGATCATTCAATCCGTCTTTTCTTCTTCCTCCACCTCCTTGGGACCTGCCGTCACGTAATGGAAGAACCCGGCAAAGACAGCCAGGCCCAGGCCAAAACTCATGAGCGGCTTGGTCACGCCCTTCCATAGGCTGACCAACGGGCTGATACTCGGATCCCTGGGCAGATTCGCGTACAACTCGGGCTTGTCGCCATGCTGCAGCACATACATCACGTGCGTGCCGCCGACCCCCTTGGGATCGTATAACGCCGCATGGCTATAGCCGCGCTCCTTGAGATCGGCGATACGCCCTTCGGCGTGAAGAACCATGTCATCCTTGGTTCCGAACACCAGGGCGCCAGTCGGACAGGTCTTGATGCAGGCGGGCTCCAGGCCGATGGCTACGCGGTCGGAACACAAGGTGCACTTGTAGGCCTTGCTGTCCTTCTGCGAAATGCGCGGAATATTGAAAGGGCAGCCAGTGATGCAATACCCGCAGCCGATACAGTGTTCCTCGTGAAAATCGACGATGCCGTTCGCGTACTGGACGATCGCTCCCGGCGCCGGGCAGGCTTTCAGACAGCCCGGATCGGCACAATGCATGCAGCCGTCCTTGCGGATGAGCCATTCCAGCCGATCCTGCTCCACTTCCACTTCGGAGAAGCGCATCACCGTCCACGACTGGGCCGTCAGATCACGCGGGTTGTCGTAGGTGCCGGCGTTGGTGCCGACCTCGTCGCGCAGGTCATTCCATTCCATGCATGCCACCTGGCAGGCCTTGCAGCCGATGCACTTGGAAATGTCGATCAGTTTGGCGACAGGAACCGCGCCTCTGGCGCGCACGTCGGGCGGTGGGGTCGTCGTGGCGGACCGGGCCTTGATGTCGAGGGATTGCAGTGCCATGGTCGCCTCCTAGACTTTCTCGAGATTCACCAGAAACGCCTTGAACTCGGGTGTCTGGGAATTGGCGTCGGCCACGTAGGGGGTCAGGGTGTTGGCGATGTAGCCATTTCTCGTCAGACCCATGAATCCCCAGTGTATGGGGACGCCCACCGTATGCGTCTTCCTGCCGTCGATGGTGAGGGCCTTCAGGCGTTTGGTGACCACCGCCACCGCGACGATGAAGCCATGGCTCGACTTCACCCGTACATGGTCGCCGGCCTTGATGCCCTTTTCCTTCGCCAGTTCCTCGCCGATCTCGACGAACTGCTCCGGCTGTAGGATGGCGTCCAGGCGCACGTGCTGCGTCCAGAAATGGAAATGCTCGGTGAGCCGGTAGGTCGTGCAGACGTACGGAAACGCATCGGGCTTGCCAAGCGTCGGCCAGATATCCTTGAACACGCGCGCCGCCGGGTTGGAACGCACCTCGGGATTTTTGGGAGACAGCGGATTGACCGCCAGCGGCGTCTCGAAAGGTTCGTAGTGCTCGGGGAAAGGCCCTTCCGCCATCGCGTCCACCGCGAAGAAACGCGCCACGCCTTCGGGGTTCATGATGAAAGGATTCATCCCGTCCTGCGGCGCCGAATCGATCTTGAAGTCAGGCACGTCCGCGCCGCCCCATTTGCCCGCTGCCGCATCCCAGGCAACGATCGCCCGCGTCGGGTCGTAGGGTTTCCCGCTCGGGTCGCACGACGCGCGGTTGTACAGGATGCGACGGTTGGCCGGCCAGGCATACGCCCAGTTGAGCGTCTGGCCGACGCCGTAGGGGTCGGCGTTGTCGCGCCGCGCCATCAGGTTGCCTTTTTCGCTCCAGGAACCGGCAAAGAGCCAGCAGCCACACGAGGTCGAGCCGTCGTCGCGCAAGTCGGCAAAGCCGCTTAACTGCTCGCCGGCCTTGACCAGCACCCTGCCCGGATCCTTGGGATCGGTCACATCCTTCAGCGCCTTGCCGGAAAACTCCCTCGCCAGTTCTTCCGGCGAGGGAAACGACGGGATTTTGTACTTCCAGGCCACGTTGAGGATGGGGTCGGGGAAGGCACCGCCCTCCTTCTGGTACAGCGCACGAACCCTGAGGAAAATCCCCGCCATGATCTCCTGGTCCGACAGGGTTTCCGCGGGGGGCTCGGCGGCTTTCCAGTGCCATTGCAGCCAGCGCCCGGAGTTGATCAGGCTGCCGTTCTCCTCGGCAAAGCAGGTCGACGGCAGGCGGAACACTTCGGTCTGGATCTTGGCCGGATCGACGTCGTTGTACTCACCGTGGTTCTGCCAGAACTCCGAGGTTTCAGTCACGAGCGGATCGATGACGACCATGAATTTCAGTTTGGACAGCGAATTCGACACCTTGACCTTGCATGGCGCCGAGCCGAGCGGGTTGAAACCCTGGCAGACGTAGCCGTTGACCTTGCCCTGGCCCATGTCCTCGAACATCTGCATGAGATCGTAGCCCTTGTCGAGCTTGGGTAGCCAGTCGTAACCCCAGTTATTGTCCGCGGTCACGGCATCGCCGAACCAGGCCTTCATGAGGCTGACGTGAAAGCGGGGATAGTTCTGCCAGTAGGAAAGCTGTCCCGGCCGCAGAGGTTTGAGCGTACGCTTGCCGACATAGGCCGCGTAGTCCTGTTCAGCGTCGTTCGGCAGCGTCAGATAGCCCGGCATGAGGTTGGACAGAAGCCCCAGATCGGTCAGTCCCTGGATGTTGGAATGCCCGCGCAGCGCATTCATGCCGCCGCCCGCCACGCCGATGTTGCCCAGAAGCAATTGCACCATTGCGCCGGTGCGGATCATCTGCGATCCCACCGAGTGCTGGGTCCAGCCCAGCGCATACATGATGGTCATGGTCTTGTCGGGCGCCGCAGTATCGGCGATCGCGGCGCACACCTTGAGGAAGGCCTCCTTCGGAGTGCCGCAGATGGTTGCGACCATTTCCGGCGTATAGCGACTGTAATGTGCCTTCATCAACTGGTAGACGCAGCGCGGGTTCTGCAGCGTGGGGTCGACCCTGACGTAGCCATCGTCGCCGATCTGATAGCCCCAGGACGACTTGTCGTACTTGCGCTTCTCCGCGTCGTAACCCGTGAACAGGCCGTTCGCGAAGGCAAACTCGTCTTTCACCAGGAAACTGAAATCGGTGTAGTGCTTCACGTATTCGTGATGAATCCTGTCGTGGCCGAGCAGGTAGTTGATGACCCCGCCGAGAAAGGCAATGTCGGAACCGGCACGAATCGGCGCATAGAAATCGGACATCGCTGCCGAGCGGGTGAAGCGTGGATCAACCACGATCAGACGCGCCTTGCGGTGTGCTTTCGCCTCGGTCACCCACTTGAATCCGCAGGGGTGCGCCTCGGCGGCATTGCCGCCCATGATCAGAACCAGGTCCGTGTTCTTGATGTCAACCCAATGGTTGGTCATCGCTCCTCGGCCAAACGTCGGGGCAAGACTTGCCACCGTCGGGCCGTGTCAGACACGTGCCTGATTGTCGAATCCGAGTATCCCCATGCTACGGACGACCTTATACGTCAGGTAGCCGGTTTCGTTGCTGGATGCCGAGGCGGCGAGAAATCCGGTGCTGAGCCAGCGGTTCACCGTTTCGCCCTTGTCGTTCTTCGCGATGAAATGCTTGTCGCGGTCATCCTTCATCAGCCTGGCGATGCGGCTGAACGCATCGTCCCACGAAATTCGTGTCCATTCCTTGCTGCCCGGCGCCCGGTATTGCGGGTATTGCAGGCGGTGGGGGCTGTTCACGAAATCGAGCAGGCCGGCGCCTTTGGGACACAGGGTGCCACGATTGACCGGATGATCGGGGTCGCCCTCGACATGGATGATCTTGCCCCGGGTGTTCTTGGCGTTGTCGCCCAGGCTGTACATCAGGAGGCCGCAGCCCACCGAGCAGTAAGGGCAGGTGTTGCGGGTTTCGGTTGTACGCGCCAGCTTGAATGCCCGCACCTCCGCCAGCGCTTCGCCGGGTGCGAAACCCAGTGCCGCGAGGCTGGAACTGCCGACCCCCGCTGCACATATTCTGAAAAACTGTCTCCGGGTCACTTGCATCTCAGTCCTCCATAGGCATGTATCAGACACGCATGGACAAACTATAGATACAAGCGGCTCTTATGCAAACGTTATCCTTCCAGAAGGAAAACCAGACGGTCCATCCTCCCGCTCAAGTCGGGTTCTGCGGCAGGCCCACACCCGCCGATTCCAGATAATCGCGGATATGCCGCAGCTCCTGTTTGGTGCAGGTATTGCTGTGATGCGGATGATGCAGAAAGCCCTCCACACCGTTCAGCACCACGCGGAAACTCGCGCCGTGATGCGGGTCCACGCGTGCGCCCAGATGCGTCAGCATCGCTTCCACCTCGCGCCAATGCACGTTGCCGCTCACCGGCCCTTCAAAAACCATTCTCAGCAAATTCTCGTGTTTATGACTCATGACAAGTCCCTGCGTGAAATCCGAATCCTTTCAGGATAGAACCGACTGAACATAACGTGAAGCGCGGATGCGGGCAGGACTCGGCTTAAAATCTCCCGGACGCCCGCGCTTCGACGCCCCCTCCCTCCGTCTCGCATCCTGACATGAACGATTTGATACAGCGACTCGATTTCTCCTTCCTTGCGGCCTCCTGGATGCAGCAGGCGATGACCGTCGTCGGTATCGTCATCCTGTTCAATATCGCTGCCTGGTATCTGCTGCGCCACATCGAAAAAATCACTGCGCGCACCGCCACCATCTGGGACGACGCCCTGGTCAAGGCCACGCGCAAACCGCTCACGCTCATCCTGTGGGTGACCGGTGCGACGTATGTCATCCGGATCGTGTACCAGCACCTCGGTATCCCGGTCCACGATGTCGTGCTGCCCACCCGCAATACCCTCATCATCGCCGCGCTGGCGTGGTTCCTGCTGCGCCTGATCCGTCAGGCTTCGCACAACATCCTGGCCCATCGCGCCAGAACGGGACGCAGCGTCGATTCCACCACCGTCGATGCGCTGTCCAAGCTGGGACGGGTCTCGGTCTTCGTTGTGGCCGTGCTGGCCATCATGCAGAACCTCGGATTCAGCGTATCCGGCGTGCTGGCCTTCGGCGGCATCGGCGGCATCGCCGTCGGCTTTGCCGCCAAGGACATGCTGGCCAATTTCTTCGGCGGCCTCACCATCTATCTGGACCGGCCGTTCACCGTGGGCGAATGGATCCGCTCGCCCGACCACCAGATCGAGGGCACGGTGGAATACATCGGTTGGCGCCATACCCGCGTACGCGCCTTCAACAAGAACCCGATCTATGTGCCCAACGCGCTGTTCACCACCATCGTGGTGGAAAACCCCACCCGCATGACCAATCGGCGCATCAAGGAAACCATCGGCATCCGCTATGTCGATCTCGACAAAATGGCCGCCATCGTTGCCGACGTGAAGGCCATGCTGCAGGCCCACCCCGAGATCGACACCAATGCCGTACTGATCGTCAACTTCAACCAGTTCGCCGCGTCGTCGCTGGATTTCCTTGTCTACGCTTTCACCAAAACCGTCGTGTGGGTGCAATTCCACGAAGTCAAGCAGGATGTGCTGCTGAAGATCGCCGCCATCATCGAAGCCCACGGCGCAAAAATTGCCATCCCCGCTCGCACCCTTTATCTCGAATCTCCAACCGCCACACCAACTCCCGGCCAGGAGTAAACGGCGGCTTTTGCGGCTGCCGCATCCCGGATTGCCGGCGGCAGCCCAAGCCAGCCGGGGAGACCGGCCGCGCGCCTTGCCAAGATCAGCCCCGGCAGCCATACTAAACGGACGAATTGGTCTTTTGGTCAGTCTCCTCCTGCCCTCAGCGGGCACTCTGTCGGCTTTCCTCAATTGGCAACATTGCGCGCACTCGCGTGCAGCTGCCGCAGCCCCCACTGCGATCTTTCACCTATTCACCCATGCCGGCACACGGTTTCAGCGTGTCCCGGCCACTCTGAGGACACACCATGTCGAAAGAAGAGCTCGTGGAAATGGAAGGCGTCGTCAACGAAGTCCTTCCGCAAACCCGCTTTCGCGTCACCCTGGACAACGGCATCGAAATCACTGCCTACGCCTCTGGAAAAATGCGCAAACACCGCATCCGCATCCTCGCCGGCGACAAGGTCACCATCGAGATGTCGCCCTACGATCTCACCAAGGGCCGGATCAATTTCCGTCACAAGGACACTCACGTCCAGACGCCGCGGCCCACCACGCCCAGAAAACTCAATTGATGGAAATCAGTGAATTCCGCTACCCGTCGAGAGGCCGTGCCCACACGGCCTCATGTTCCCGGCGGCCATGCCGGGAACCCGCCTGCCCTTGCTGAAAACCTCGCTGCGGCCGCCGCGCGCCCGTCCGGAATGATCGCGACCGCGCGCCGCATGGCCATGTGCCTGCTGGCGGGACTCAGCTTCGCGGCCCTGGCACAGGAGCCGCCGCCGCTGTCGCATGACGTGACGGGCGCCGATACCGAGTATCGCGTCAAGCAAGGCGACTCCCTGACCGCCATCGGCGCCCGCTTCGGTCTGGAACCCAAACTGCTGGCGCGGCAGAACGGCCTGTCCGCCAACGCCAGACTCCATCCCGGCCAGCCGCTGCACGTCCATCCTCCCCACATCGTCCCGGCGGTACTCGACGATGGCCTCCTCATCAATCTGCCGCAGCGCATGCTGTTCAACTTCAGCCAGGGCAAACTGGTTTCCGCCTACCCCGTCGGCCTGGGCAAGCCCAGCTGGCCCACCCCGCAGGGCGACTTCAGGATCGTCAATCGGCAGACAAACAAGCCCTGGCTGGTGCCCAAATCGATCCAGGAAGAAATGCGCCGCGAAGGAAAGACCGTGCTGGAGGAGGTGCCGCCCGGCCCCGACAACCCCCTGGGCAGACACTGGCTCGGCCTGAATTTGTGGGGGTATGGCATCCACGGCACCATCGCGCCAGCGAGTATCTATCACTTCCAGAGCCATGGCTGCATTCGCCTGCATCCCGATGATATTGCGGAACTTTTTGAGCAGGTGCGGGTCGGAACGCCCGGACGTCTCATTTACCAGCCGGTTTTGCTGGCGGTGATCGAAGACGGCCGCATCCTGCTCGAAGTCCATCGCGACATCTACAAGCAGGGCATCGACCCCGCGCGAACCGTGCGCGATCTGGCTGAAGCCCACGGCTTGAGCCCGTCCATCGATTGGCCTAAAGTGGACGCCGTCATCGCCGCTCAGGATGGATTGGCCGAAGAAGTGGGCCACCTGCCAGGCAACGGATCGAAAGGACCGCCATGAAGCACGTCAGCCGCCGCAAATTTCTCAAACTGGGCCTGCTGGCCGCCGCGATGCCGCTGTCGGCCTCCGCCAGCGCATGGCTGGCTGCGCCCGAGCGCCGGCTGAGCTTCCACAACCTGCACACCGGCGAAAACCTCGACCTGTCCTACTGGGTGCAGGGCGACTACGTGCCGGATGCGCTCGCCGAAATCAATCACGTCCTGCGCGACTACCGCACCGACCAGGTCGCTGCCATCGACACCCGCTTGCTGGACCTGCTCGACCGCGTCAAGGCCCAGCTCGGCACCGCCCAGCCCTTCCAGGTCATTTCCGGCTATCGCTCGCCCGCCACCAACCACATGCTGTCGGAACGCTCCTCCGGCGTCGCCAGACACAGCCTGCACATGGAAGGCCAGGCCATCGACATCCGCATTCCCGGCGTGGCGCTGGCCGACCTGCGCAAGACCGGCCTCGCACTGCAAGGCGGCGGCGTCGGCTACTATCCCGCATCCGACTTCGTGCATCTGGACGTCGGGCGCGTACGGACCTGGGGCGGCTGACCCGCACGACTGCCTCGCCGGCCGCAGTCGTTCGACAGGCGGCCGGCAAATGAAGACCTGCCTCCTGGGGCACCGATGCGTGTCCAGCCATATTTCCCGGCAACAGGGTGAAACCCTGTCCCGATCCGAGCGGTCGAATCGGTCCCACTTGCATGCCAAGGAGGACTGTCATGACCCCCTCTCGTGATCCACGTCCGGCGGCCTGTCTCATCATTCTGCTCGGACTCGGCCTGGCCGCCGCCGCATCCCTCGTTCCCTTCTACCATGTCGCCTATCTGCTCGAACCCGGCATCCTGCTGGCCGTGCTGATGCCTTTCCTGCTCTATGGCCTGTTCATCGAAAGCCTGCGCGGCCCCTGGCTGCTCGCCACCGGCCTGCTGCTGTTCGCTGTCAACCTGGTGCTGGTCGCATTCGAACGCTACCTCCGCTATGACGGCTACACGGACAACCTGATCTACTGGGTGCCGACGCTGGCCGCGGTGGTCGTGCTGCCGCTCGCCTATCGGCTGGGACGGCGCCCCGACGAAGCCGATCCATCCGGCACGCCCTCACCCGGCTAGGGCCTGGGGCCGCACCGTTTGTATTCGGGCTCTGCGCGACTATATTGAGTGGGCAGCCGGCGCTGAAGCCCGCTTCCGGATCGCCCGCTTTTCCTGCCACCCAGACGACCAAGAACGCCATGTACGGCCCATACACTCACGGTTGGATGTTCGATGACGGATTCGGCATGCTGTTCGGCGGCGTGTGGATGCTTCTGATGTGGGGAATTCCCCTTCTCGTTGTCATCGCCCTGCTGAAATATCTGTTTTTCAGGCCGCGCGACAAGCGCAATCCCGACATCCGGCCGGAACAGAAAACGCCTCTCGACATCCTCAAGGAAAGCTACGCGCGCGGCGACCTCAGCCGCGACGAGTTCCTCCAGAAACGCGATGATCTTCTGGAAAAATAGGCAGTACGGAAAAACGGCTCCGCCATGAAGGAAATCCTGCCTGGCGTGTTCCACTGGAAGACCTTCCACGAAGGCATCCAGACCTACGTCCATTCCTGTTACATCAACGCCACCGACCCGCCCGTGCTGATCGATCCGCGCGTTCCGGCTCAAGGCATTGAATGGTTTGCCGCGTACGGTGTCCCGCGGCACATCTACCTGACCAACCGCCACCACTACCGCCACAGCGGCCGCTTTGCCGAACGCTACGGCGCGCGGGTCTGGTGCCACAAGGACGGCCTGCACGAATTCACCCACGGTGAACAGGTGCGGGGCTTCAGCCACGGCAAGATCCTGCCCGGCAGCGTGCTCGCCCTCAAGGTCGCGGCGCTGTGTCCCGAGGAAACCGCGCTCTATCTGCCGCTGCATGGCGGCATCCTGAGCCTCGGCGACGCCCTCGTGCGCGAACGGGGCCGGCTCGGTTTCGTGCCCGACGCCTACATGGGCGACGACCCGGAAGGCGTCAAGCACGGCCTGCGCACGGCCTTCCGCAGACACCTGCGCGAACGCGAATTCGACCACCTGCTGTTCGCTCACGGCGCGCCCTGGATCGGCGGCGCCCGCGCGGGCCTGCAGGCCTTCCTCGACAGGCTCGAACGGTAACCGCCCGCGCAGGCATCCGGAAAACAGGGCCAGGCATTGCCTGACCCCGGTTCGCGCGATACGCGATCCGCCTACATGCCGCCCAGGTCGTCGATGGCATCGACCACGATACGGGTGCCGATCGCGATCATCAGGATGTCGCCTGCCACCCGCACATACTTGTGGCCGGCAGGCGGCACGCCAAGGCTCACCACGACCCGCGAGGGCAGATCGTAGACCACCACGTCGCGCGGCAACGGCCGGCCGAGCTGCCATTTTTTGGCCTGGCCGGGCGGCATGCAGCCATTGTGTTTCTTCGCGAGCCCCGGCGGGCAATGCCCACGCTTGTAGCTGTCCGCGTAATACTCGCGCACGACTGCGCGCTGGCGGTCGCCGAAATACACGTTTACCCGGGCGTCGCCACGCGCCTCCCCGCGGTCGCCGTCGTACCCGCCTTTCGCGGCCTTGTCCGGCTTGCCATGACCGGCCCACTCCGGTTTGTCGGCCAGGGCCGGGCTGGCGGCGAGGCTGCTCACGAACAGGGCAAGAACGATGTGTCCTGACAGGGAAGCGCGCATGAAAACTCCAGTCATCAGGGAATGGGACTGCGTGTCTATCGCGACACGCCTGCGGTCAAGTCAATGTATGGCCACCACGTTGACACAACGAGCGGCGATGTATCAAGGGGGCGTTCTCCCGGCGAGACGCGGACCCTGAGATGACCCGTGCTCGCCCATCGACGCTGTCAATGATAGCGCGATGACGGCGATGTAAATACCCTGCGTGATTCACCTCTCCCACGGGGCCTCACGCCTTGTCCGGCTTCAATGACCGGCACCCGGCGCCCTTGGCAGACGCCATCTGGAGGGCAGCGTGATCGGCCGGAATAAAAAATCTCGTCTATGATTTCCATTGACCCCGCATTCAGCGCCAGCCGCCGCGCCCGGCCAACGGGCAGATAGCCCCGTGAGCCGCTGGCTCGCCGATCCACCGGGAAATTACAAGGAACTGTTTATGGAACTCAAACGCGCCGGATCGCAACCGTCCATGAAAGGGCCGGCCGAATGGTTCACCGGCACGGTCCGCATTGACCCGCTGAACAACCCGCCCGCGCCGGCCCGCGTATCATGCGCGGCCGTCACCTTCGAGCCGGGCGCACGCACGGCCTGGCACACCCATCCGCTTGGGCAAACGCTGGTCGTGACCTCTGGCTGCGGCTGGACGCAGTGCGAGGGCGAAGCCATCGTCGAGATCCGTGCGGGCGACGTCATCTGGTGCCCGCCAGACCATCGACACTGGCACGGCGCTTCACCGACCACGGCCATGACCCACATCGCCATTCAGGAAGCGCTCGATGGCAGGAACGTCGAATGGATGGAACACGTCTCCGACGCGCAATATCTCGCCGGCCCGCCGAGATGACGCATCTGGCCCTGGCTCTGAGCCTGGTCGCCACACTCGGTCTCGAAGCCCACGCACAGGAAACCAAGCCCATGGCCCCCTCCCGATCGACGGCACCCAGCGCGCTCGACACCCTCAGCGCCCGCCAGCAGGCCATCGTGCCCATCGCGGCTCTGGCCGCCGCGGGCGACCTCACCCGCTTGAACCCCGCATTGAATCAGGGACTGGACGCCGGCCTGACGATCAGCGACGCCCGCGAAATCCTGGTGCAGCTCTACGCCTATGCCGGTTTTCCGCGCAGTCTCAATGCGCTGGGCGAGTTGATGAAAGTGCTGGAAGCGCGCAAGCAGCGCGGCATCCAGGACGCGCCCGGCCGCGCGCCCGACCGTCCCATCCCGCAGGGCGATGCGCTGCTGGCCGCCGGCACGGCCAACCAGACCCGGCTGGCAGGCGGGCCGGTCGCGGGGCCGTTGTTCGATTTCGCACCCGTCGCCAATGAATATCTCCGAACCCATCTGTTCGGCGACATCTTCGAGCGCGACAACCTCGATTGGCAAAGCCGCGAACTGGCCACTGTGGGCATGCTGTCGGCGTTGCCCGGCGCCGAGCCGCAATTGCAGTCGCACATGGGCATCAGCATGAACATCGGCCTCACGGCGGCGCAGCTGCGCCAGCTCACGCAGGTGCTGGCGACGCGTGTGGATGAGGATATGGCGCGCCGCGCGAGCGAGGCACTGGATCGGCACCTGGCCACGCCTGCATCCAGGAAATAAACGGGATCCAGGCCGTCAACCCGATTCCCGCCACCCGACGCCCAACGCATCGTTGACAAGCATCTGGCGCACTGACCCATTCAAGGAGAAACCTGTGACAGTCAAAGCCTATGGCGCCCGTGCGGGCGACCAAACCCTCGAATCGATGAACATCACCCGGCGCACCCCGGGCGCGCACGATGTGCAGATCGAAATTGCCTATTGCGGCGTGTGCCACTCCGACATCCACCAGGTACGCTCCGAATGGGCCGGCACCCTGTACCCCTGTGTGCCGGGGCACGAGATCGTGGGCCAGGTATCGGCGGTAGGTGCGCACGTATCGAACTTCAAGCCGGGCGAGCTGGTCGGCGTCGGTTGCATCGTCGACAGCTGCCAGCATTGCGCCGACTGTGACGAAGGGCTGGAGAACTACTGCGATCACATGATCGGCACCTACAACAGTCCGACACCGGACGCGCCTGGCCACACGCTGGGCGGCTACTCGGAACAGATCGTGGTACACGAACGCTACGTGCTGCGCGTGCGCCACCCGGCGGCACAACTGGCCGCCGTGGCGCCGCTGCTGTGCGCGGGCATCACCACGTACTCGCCGCTGCGCCACTGGAAAGTGGGGCCGGGCCACAAGGTGGGCGTGGCAGGGATAGGCGGCCTGGGTCACATGGGCATCAAGCTGGCGTACGCCATGGGCGCGCAGGTGGTGGCCTTCACCACGTCCGAATCCAAGCGCAAGGCGGCGCTGGCGCTGGGCGCGAGCGAGGTCGTGGTGTCGCGCAATCCCGACGAGATGGCCGCGCAGGCCATGAGCCTCGACTTCATCCTCAATACCGTGGCCGCACCGCATGACCTCGATGCCTTCTTCGCGCTGCTCAAGCGCGACGGCACCATGGCCCTGGTCGGCGCGCCGGCTACCCCGCACCCCTCGCCCAACGTGTTCAACCTGATCACGAAGCGGCGCAGCCTCGCGGGCTCGCTGATCGGCGGAATTCCCGAGACGCAGGAGATGCTGGATTTCTGCGCCGGTCGCGGCATCGTCGCCGACATCGAGCTGATCCGTGCCGACGAGATCAACGAGGCCTACGATCGGATGATCCGCGGCGACGTGAAATACCGGTTCGTGATGGAGAACAGCACGCTGGCCGGGACGGCTTGAACCTGCGTCCCTGCATTTCCGGCTACGGAAGCACTGCGGAAGCTGGCCAGAAGGCGGCTGCAAGGTGCGGATGGGGTCGATCGATCAAGCTTATAACAGCCATTCGATCGGCAGCATGGAGAGAAACGAAACCACGGCGCGCTGCCAGAACGTCGTGCCAGGCTCGGTGTTGTACCGCACTTCCGTTCCGTCCGCCCGCCGCTCGATCCAGATCAATCCCCCTTTCCCGGAAAGCCGGAGCTCGTAAGCGATCAACGGGATCGACCGTTCGAGATCGGCGTCCATCCTGTGCGCGAGTTCGGCATGGTGGATGACGAAGCCGAGTTCGGTGTTCAGGCGTGCCGAGCGCGGATCGAAGTTGAACGAGCCGACGAACACGCGCTCGCCGTCGACCGTGAAGGTCTTGGCATGGAGCGCCGCACTCGAACTGCCGATGACAGAGCGGGCGCCGCTACCGCCGGCGACATCGCGCAGCGAAACGGCCCCGGCCTCGCTGCGCAGTTCCCAAAGTCTGACGCCCGCCTCCAGGAGCGGCTTGCGGTAGTGCGCATAGCCTGCATGGACGATCGGTACGTCGGTCGCTTCCAGTGCATTGGTGACGATGTTCAGGTGGACGCCGCGACCCGCCATTGCCGTGAACGCATCGACCCCCTTTTTCGTCGGAACGAAATATCCGGAAACCAGCTGCACGCGCTGCCGCGGGCGTTCAAGCAGCCGGTCAAGCCGCGTGATGAGCAGGCCTTCGCGCGGCGCCCGGCCCAGGGCCTTGGCCGGATCGTCGCTCACCATGCGGACCGGCGACCAGTAGAACGGCAGGCTTGATTCAGCGAGCCGGGTGACGATGGACTTGTGCTTCAAGGCTTCGATATAGTGCTGCGCCGCCGGGCTGTTCCCGACGCTTTTCGCGGCAGTCTCGATCTCGTCCCGCCGCGCGGCCGAAACGCGCGGCAGGATGCGGTCGGCCGGGTAGGACGACGCGCTCGCCCAGTAACGATCGAAATCGCTGGAGACATCGCGCACCACCGGGCCGATCGCCAGCACGTCGAGATCGACGAAAAGTCCGCCGTCGCCCGCGCCGAAATACTCGTCGCCGATGTTGCGCCCACCGACGATCGTCGCCTGGTTGTCGACCGTGAACGACTTGTTGTGCATGCGCCGATTCAGCCGCAGGAAGTCGGTGGCATAGCCAATCCAGCGCGGGGAACGGATCACGAAGGGATTGAACAGGCGCACTTCGATGTTCGGATGGGCATCGAGCGCGGCAAGCGTCTCGTCCAGGCCGTAGGTCGTGTTGTCATCCTGAAGCAGGCGAACCCGCACACCCCGGTCGGCGGCGGCACGCAGCTCATTGAACAGCAGCGTTCCGGTGACGTCGCCATGCCAGATGTAATACTGCACATCGATGCTGCGCTCGGCCGCGCGCGCCAGGAGAATGCGGGCCGCGAAGGCATCGCGGCCATCATCGAGCAGATGGATGCCGGAAAATCCCGGATGGCCGGCGGTGCTGGACACAACCGCCCGGCCGATGCGGCTATCGTCGGTATCGACCCATGCATGGGAGACGGTGCGGCCGTCCAGCGAAGGTAATCTAGCAAACATGCGAATCGCGACGCCAGTTACCGCCAGGATCAACAAAAGAAGGAAAAGCGCCTTCAGCCATCTCTTCGTCCGCCTCATTTCAATCCTGGTCTGTGCGCCCGTGCGATCCCATGCCCTCCCGTAAGACGGCTTTCCTCCATGGCGTGCCGGTCGCCCGCATCCGAAGTCTTGCCAGATGCCATCCCCGCAGCCGCATCAAAGCCCCTGTGAGGAGCCATGTGGATTATGCCTGAAGCGGCCTCGAACGGAAGGCCAGTGCGACGCGCAGGATCACCATGACCACCATGGTCAGGCCCGGCCACAGCAGTGCCACCACGCCCACGCCAAGGCTGGCCATTACGCGCACCATCCACGACTGCTCCGAATACGGTTTGAAGTGCGTTGCATCACACCGGAAAAAGTGCACCATATACCCAGATTTTTTTTGCGTGTCACAGGATCATGATGAAAAAACCGCGCTCGGACATGGCATCGGCAGGTGCAGTACAGACAGACGACGGGCAATTGCCGTCGTGGGCCAACAGCCGCGAGCGCTACGGGTCGGTCGCCCGGGCCTTGCACTGGAGCATCGCCGTGCTGTTCCTGGTCTGCTATGTGGCGGTCTACTACCGCCACTGGTTTACGCTGCCGAAAACGCCCGCCAACTGGATCGCCCTGCAAACGCATCTGGTCGCAGGCGTTACCGTCGCCGCGCTGGTGGTGGCGCGCGTGTTCTGGTTCTTCCGCAGCATCCAGCCGGACGATCCGCCCGGCACCCGTTTCGAGCACCTCGCATCGCACGGCATGCATGGCGCGCTGTACCTGTTCATGATCGCCATGCCCATCAGCGGCTATCTGGGAACCGGAGTGGCGATCGAATTCATGGGGCTTGGCGACATCCCGAGCTTCAAGGACACCGCACTCTTCAAGTCGCTCGGCGTGGCCTGGGAAACATTCGAAAAGCCGATCGACTTCGTGCACAAGAATTCCGGCGCGTATCTGGTCTGGGTGCTGGTCCTGCTCCATGCCGGCGCCGCCCTCTTCCATCATTACGTCAAGCGGGATGACGTGCTGCGCCGCATGCTGCCGCGCAGACAGCCTTGAGCCCGGGCAGCGGGCAGTTTCATCCGTGTCACGGGATGACCCCATACTTTCACTTCGATCATGGGACGGCCCGGCGCAAGAGGGAATTCGTTCAATGAACCGGGGCCGTGCTGCTTAACGCAGGACGGCTCAGCCCGCCGCAATGACTTCCAGCACCGCCTCGCCATAGGCTTCCAGCTTCTTCGTCCCCAGCCCCGAAATCTCGCCCAGCTCCGCCAGTGTGGCGGGACGGCGCGCGGCGATTTCGCGCAGGGTGGCGTCGTGCAGGATGACGTAGGCGGGGACGCCTTTTTCGTTGGCGGTTTCGCGGCGCCAGGCGCGCAGGGAAAGGAATAGCGGATCCTCGTCGTCGTGGACGCCTGCGCCTGAGCTTGGCGCAAAACGTGATTTTTTGCTGCGTGCCGGCCGCGCTTCGATCGCGCGCAGCATGACGGTTTCCTCGCCCTTCAGCACCGGCCGCGCGGCCTGCGTGAGCTTTAACGCGCCCCAGGCGCTGTGGTCGACTTCGAGCAGGCCGCGCACCACCAGTTGGCGCAGCACGGCGCGCCAGACCTTGTCGGTCTGGCTCGCGCCGATGCCGAACACGGAAAGCCCGCTGTGGCCGAAGCGGTCGATTTTCTCGGTGGTCTTGCCGAGCAGCACGTCGATGACGTGGCCGGCGCCGAAGCGCTGGCCGGTGCGGTAGACCGCCGACAATAATTTCTGCGCGGCTTCGGTGCCGTCCCACAGCGTCGGCGGGTTGAGGCAGACGTCGCAGTTGCCGCAGGGCTGGCTGGTTTCGCCGAAATAACTCAACAGCGCGACGCGGCGGCAGTTCGCCGCCTCGCACAGGCCGACCAGCGCGTCGAGCTTGGCGTGGCCGATGCGCTTGTGCGCGTCCTCGGCTTCACCCTCGTCGATGAAGCGGCGCTGCGTGACGACGTCCTGCAGGCCCCATGCCATCCACGCTTCGGCCGGTTCGCCGTCGCGACCGGCGCGGCCGGTTTCCTGGTAGTAGCCTTCGACCGAGCGCGGCAGGTCGAGATGCGCGACGAAGCGCACGTCGGGCTTGTCGATGCCCATGCCGAACGCGAGCGTGGCGACCATGATCACGCCGTCCTCGCGCAGGAAGCGTTCCTGGTGGCGGCGGCGGGTGTCGTTGTCCATGCCACCGTGGTACGGCAAGGCCGTGAGGCCGGCCTGCCTGAGTGCGTCGGCTGTCTCCTCGACCTTCTTGCGCGTGCTGCAATAGACGATGCCGGCTTCGCCCTTGTGTTCGTCCAGGAAATCGAGCAGTTGGCGGCGCGGCTCGGTTTTTTCGCTGATGCGGTAGCGGATGTTGGGGCGGTCGAAGCTGGCGACGAACACGCGCGCGGCGCCGAGGTCGAGGCGCTGCAGGATTTCGGCGCGCGTCGCGGCGTCGGCGGTTGCAGTCAAGGCAATGCGCGGCACCGCGGGAAAGCGCTCGTGCAAGGCGGAGAGGCCGAGGTATTCCGGACGGAAGTCGTGCCCCCATTGCGACACGCAATGGGCTTCGTCGATGGCGAACAGCGACACGCGGGCCTGTTCGAGCTGACTCTGGAAACGCGGCGTGAGCAGACGTTCCGGGGCGACGTAGAGCAGTTTCAATTGCCCGGAAACGAATTCGCGCTCGACCTGCGCAGCACTTGCGCCGTCGAGGCTGGAATTGAGGAACGCCGCCGCGATGCCGAGTTCCTTGAGTGCCGCAACCTGATCCTGCATCAACGCGATCAGCGGCGACACCACCACCGCGCAGCCGTCGCGCAGCAGCGCCGGAATCTGGAAGCACAGCGACTTGCCACCGCCGGTCGGCATCAACACCAGCGCGTCGCCGCCCGCCGCGACGACGTCGATGATGGCCGCCTGCTCGCCGCGGAACGCGGAGTAGCCGAAGACGCGGTTGAGCAGACTCAAGGAAGTGTCGGGCATGGGTAAAAAATGGCTGGGAAGAAACGTGTCACATTGGCTATAATTGTGTCACGTTTTGCCGACTAGAGGCTGCCCATGAAAACCCTGACCGTCCGCGAGGCCCGTGAAGGCCTGTCGCATCCCGACCAGATGTTCGCCGACGCCGACGAAGTGCTGGTGGTGAAGCATGGCGAGCCGGTGGCGCGCATTCTGCCGGTCAAACCCCGGCGCAAGATTCGTTCGCTGCGCGCGTTTCTGGAATCTCAGCCCATGCAGGACGTGCCCAGTGAAGTGCTCATTTCCGAAGATCGCGAGGAGCGTTTTTGAGTGCTTATATCGATACCAGTGCGCTTGCCAAGTGCTACATCCGCGAACCGCGCTCACTCGACGTGCTCGATTGGGCCGATGCCGAGGATGAGGTCTGTACCGGCCCCCTCGCCCTTGTGGAGTTTCGCTGCCTGCTCGCGCGCCGCCGCCGCGCGGCGCAGATCGAAGCCATGCTGGAACGCAGCGCCCTCGCGGAATTCGACCGCGACATGCTCGGCCGGATGTGGCGTGTCTATCCTGAATCCGCCGGGCTTTTCGACGAAGCACGGAACTTGATCGATCTGCTGCCCGAGGTCCCGCTGCGCGCACTTGATGCGCTGCACCTCGCCTACGCCCGTCACTTCGGCGCACAGCGTTTCGCCAGCGCCGACAAATCTCAGGCCGACGCCGCCCGCGCGCTCGGCCTCGACGTGATCACCTTTTATTGAATCATTACTCATGAACAACGAAACCACTGCCCCTGCCCTCGACGAGAACCAGATCATCGCCGAGCGCCGCGCCAAGCTCGCCGCGATCCGCGAGACGGGCGTCGCCTTCCCCAACGATTTCGAGCGCCGCGACTACGCCGGCAAGCTGGCCGCCGCCCACGGCGACAAATCGAAGGAAGCGCTGGAAGCCGAAGGCGTGGCGGTGCAGCTGGCCGGCCGCATGATGCTGAAGCGGGTGATGGGCAAGGCGAGCTTCGCCACGCTGCAGGACATGAGCGGACGCATCCAGGTGTACATTTCCAACGACCTCGTCGGCGTTGACGCGCACGATGCGTTCAAACGCTGGGACCTGGGCGACTTCATCGGCGTCGCCGGCACGCTCTTCAAGACCAACAAGGGCGAACTGACCATCCAGGCGCAATCGATCCGCCTGCTGTCGAAGGCGCTGCGCCCGCTGCCGGAAAAATTCCACGGGTTGGCCGACCAGGAGCAGAAATACCGCCAGCGCTATCTCGATCTCATCACCAATGACGATGCGCGAGAGACCTTCATGCGGCGCTCGAAGATCATCCAGGCGATTCGCGCCTTCATGGTCGAGCGCGACTTCCTCGAAGTCGAAACGCCGATGATGCACCCCATCCCCGGCGGCGCCGCGGCCAAGCCTTTTGCCACCCATCACAATGCGCTCGACATGGAACTGTTCCTGCGCATCGCGCCCGAACTGTATCTGAAGCGGCTGGTGGTCGGTGGTTTCGAGAAGGTGTTCGAGATCAACCGCAATTTCCGCAACGAGGGCTTGAGCACCCGCCACAACCCCGAGTTCACCATGATGGAGTTCTACGAGGCCTACCGCGAATACCGCTACCTGATGGACTTCACCGAGGCGCTGATCCGCCACACCGCGCTCGCCGCCACCGGCTCGACCACGGTGATGTATCAGGGCCACGAAATCGATCTCGGCAAGCCGTTCGACCGCCTCACCATCGTCGAGGCGATCCGTAAATACCACCCTGAATATACCGTGGCGCAGCTGAACGACCGCGACTGGCTGATCGCGCAGTTCGCCGCGATGAAGGCCAAATACAAGCCGCAGGACGGCATCGGCGGGCTGCAGCTCTCCTTCTTCGAGGAAACCACCGAAGTGCTGCTGGTGCAGCCGACCTTCATCATCGACTACCCGGCCGAAGTGTCTCCCCTCGCCCGCCGCTCCGATACCCGGCCCGACATCACCGAGCGCTTCGAACTGTTCATCACCGGGCGCGAAATGGCGAATGGTTTTTCAGAATTGAACGACGCCGAGGACCAGGCCGAGCGCTTCATGGACCAGGTGCGGCAGAAGGAGGCCGGCGACGAGGAAGCGATGCACTACGACGCCGACTACATCCGCGCGCTGGAGCACGGCCTGCCGCCCACCGGCGGCTGCGGCATCGGCATCGACCGGCTGGTGATGCTGCTGACCGATTCGCCCTCCATCCGTGACGTCATCCTCTTCCCGCAGATGCGGCGGGAGGGTTAAATGAGTCCGCAGATGCGGCGGGAGATTCGAATGCGCCCGCTGATGCGGCGCGCGGGCTGAGCCTGCCGCCATGGGGCACTACGCGCTCAAGATCGGCCTGTCCGCACTGATCCTCGTCGCGATTGCCGAAGTGGCGAAGCGCAGCACCTTCTGGGCGGCGGCGCTGGCGTCCTTGCCGCTCACCTCGCTGCTCGCTTTTGTCTGGCTGTATCTCGACAGCGGCGACACGCAAAAGATTGCCACGCTGTCCGGCAGTATCTTCTGGCTGGTGCTGCCCTCGCTGCTGTTGTTCGTGCTGCTGCCCGTCCTGCTGCGCAGTGGCTGGGGATTCTGGGCGAGTCTGGCGGTTTCCAGCGCCGCCACGGCGCTGGCCTATCTGGGCATGATCAGGCTGCTGGCTGCATTCGGCATCCGCCTGTAGGGCGCAGCCCCGCGATGCCTTCCGGTAAAATCGCACTTTTTCCCGCCATCCATCCTTTTCAGAGTCACCCATCATGACCGACGCCTTCAACACCCACGACACCTTCACCACCGCCAGCGGCAAACATCACTTCGCCTCGCTGAAGAAACTCGAATCCGCGCTCGGCGTGTCGGTGGCGCGGCTGCCGGTGTCGATCCGCGTCGTGCTCGAATCGGTGCTGCGAAACTGCGACGGGGTGAAGGTCACGCCGGAGCATGTGAAACAGCTGGCCGGCTGGAAGCCGAACGCCGAACGCATCGATGAAATCCCCTTCACCGTGGCGCGCGTGATCCTGCAGGACTTCACCGGTGTGCCGCTCCTGGCCGACCTCGCGGCGATGCGCTCGGCTGCCGCGCGCGCCGGCAAGGACCCGCAGAAAATCGAGCCGCTGGTGCCGGTCGACATGGTGGTCGACCACTCGATCCAGGTCGACGCCTATGGGAACAAGGATGCGCTCGACCTCAACATGAAAATCGAGTTCGAGCGCAACCTCGAGCGCTACCAGTTTCTGAAATGGGGCATGCAGGCCTTCGACACCTTCAAGGTGGTGCCGCCCGGCGTCGGCATCGTGCACCAGGTCAACATGGAATACCTGGCGCGCGGCGTGATGGAACAGGACGGCATGACCTGCCCCGACACGCTGGTCGGCACCGACTCGCACACCACCATGATCAACGGCCTCGGCGTGGTCGCGTGGGGCGTCGGCGGCATCGAAGCGGAAGCCGCGATGCTCGGCCAGCCGGTGTATTTCCTCACCCCCGACGTCGTCGGCGTCGACCTCACCGGCAGCGTCAAACCGGGCGTCACCGCCACCGACGTGGTGCTCACCGTCACCGAAATGCTGCGTAAAGCCAAAGTGGTCGGCAAGTTCGTCGAGTTCTTCGGCGAAGGCGCCGCCGCGCTGCCGGTGACCGACCGTGCGACCATCGCCAACATGGCGCCCGAATACGGCGCGACCATGGGCTTCTTCCCGGTCGACGAGGCCACCTGCCAGTACTTCGCCGCGACCGGCCGGCCGGCTGCGCAGGTCGAGCTGATCCGCGCCTACTACCAGGCACAGGGTCTGTTCGGCATCCCCGGCGCGGGCGAAATCGACTACTCGCAGAGGCTGACGCTGGATCTCGCAACGGTCGAGCCCTCGGTGGCCGGTCCCCGGCGCCCGCAGGATCGCATCGCACTGAGTGCGATGAAGTCCGCTTTCTCCAGTCTGATGGACAAGCCCGCCGCCGAGGGCGGTTACGCCAAGACCGGCGAACTGGGCAAGCGTGTCCCCTTGCCTGCATCGACCCATGCCGAAACGAATATGTCCGGCGGCGGCAGTCAGGAGGAATCCCGTACCGTGCCGGCCCAGGAAGAGGAAATGCTCGACAGCCATCCCTCGCCCGACCATGTCGTGGCCGATCCCCATACGCTGTTCGGTCGCGGCAACGGCAGCCTTGGCCACGGCGACGTCGTGATCGCCGCCATCACCTCGTGCACCAACACGTCCAACCCCGGCGTCATGCTCGCTGCCGGGTTGCTGGCGCGGAAGGCGGCCGCACTCGGCCTCAAGCCGCCCGCCCACGTCAAGACCTCGCTCGGTCCCGGCTCGCGCGCGGTCACCGAGTATCTTGAAAAAGCCGGGCTGATGGATGCACTGGAACAGGTTGGCTTCAGCGTGGTCGGTTACGGCTGCACCACCTGTATCGGCAACTCCGGACCGTTGAAGCCGGAAATCGATCAAGCCATCGCCGATCATGATCTGGTCGTCGCTTCGGTGCTGTCCGGCAACCGCAACTTCGAGGCACGCGTGCATCAGGCGGTCAAGGCCAATTTCCTGATGAGCCCGCCGCTGGTCGTCGCCTTCGCGCTGGCCGGCCGCGTCAACATCGACTTCGACAGCGAGCCGCTCGGCGCCTCCAGCGCCGGCCAGCCGGTCTATCTGCGCGACCTGTGGCCCGGCAATGCCGACATCGCCGCGGTGATGAACACCGCCACCGACGCCAGTATCTATCGTGACCTCTACGCCAACGTCGGTGCCGGCAACCCGCTGTGGGACAAAGTGCCCGCACCGTCCGGCGCGGTCTACCAGTGGGACGCAACGTCGACCTATATCCAGGAGCCGCCGTTCTTCCTCCCCTCCCCCGCAAGCGAGAGAGGGGCTGGGGGAGAGGGGGCAAACGAGCGCATTGCGCACCCCAACCGCTTGATTGGCGCGCGCGCGCTGGCGATCTTCGGCGACTCGGTCACCACCGACCACATCAGCCCCGCCGGCGGCATCAAGCCGACCTCGCCGGCCGGGCTGTACCTCACCGAACACGGCGTGCAAAAGGCCGATTTCAACAGCTACGGCGCGCGCCGCGGCAACCACGAAGTGATGATGCGCGGCACCTTCGCCAACGTGCGCATCAAGAATCTGATGATCCCGGGTTCCGAAGGCGGCATCACGCTGCAGGACGGTGAGCAAAAACCGATCTACGACGCGGCGATGCAATACCAGAATCAAGACACGCCGCTGATGATCTTCGCCGGCGAGGAATACGGCACCGGCTCGTCGCGCGACTGGGCCGCCAAGGGCACCACGCTGCTGGGCGTGAAGGCGGTCGTCGCCAAGAGCTTCGAGCGCATCCACCGCGCCAACCTCGCCGGCATGGGCGTGCTGCCCTGCCAGTTCAAGGACGGCGTCGATGCGGCCACGCTGAAACTCGACGGCAGCGAAAGCTTCGACCTCGAAGGCACCGAATCCGGCATTGCTCCGCAGCAGGACGTCACGCTGGTGATCCACCGCGCCGACGGCAAGGTGGAACGTGTCGCGCTCAAGCTGCGCATCGACACGCCCATCGAAGTCGAGTATTACAACAAGGGCGGCATCCTGCCGTTCGTGCTGGACCAGTTGCTGGGTTAACCCTGCGGCCTGCAGCACCGGCGATATCATGATCGGCTCGCTGACACGCACGATCCGCTCAATCCGTGCCGCGTATCCTTGTCTGCGGGTCTTGCGCAGGAGTCGCCCATGAAACGTACCGCTCTTTCCGCCGTCTCCCTTCTGGCTGTCGTACTGCAGGCGGGCTGCAGCGACGACCGACCGCTGACGTATCAGGCCCGCATCAAACCGATCCTCGATGCCCATTGCGTAGCGTGCCACATGCCCGGCCAGCCGGGATATGAGCAGTCCGGCCTGCGTCTCGACAGCTACGACGCGCTGATGAAAGGCGCCAGGCTCAACCCGGTAGTGCGCCCGGGCTCCAGTTTAAGCAGCACCCTGCACCGGGTACTGGCCGGCCAGCTCGATCCGTCTATCCGCATGCCGCACGGCGGGGTCGAACTGTCCGAAGAGGACGCACGTACCATCGGCGCCTGGATCGATCTGGGAGCGGAGTACTGACTCGCGTCCTGACGGATGGCATTCAACGCTACCAGCCAAGTAGAATCCCCGCATGTTCTACCTCGACCTCTTTGCCGCGCTCAACCGTCGTGTCGATTATGTGTTGATCGGCGGCCTGGCGATTTCGCTGCACGGCATCGAGCGGGCAACGATGGATATTGACGTGACCGTGGCCATGACTCCAGACAACTTGTCGGCACTGGTGGAGATGGCGCGTGAGCTGGGTATGACCCCGGTACTGCCGGTGGCGCTCGAGAACCTGTCCGATCTCGACCAGTTGGCGCAGTGGCATCGTGAACGCAACCTGCAAGCCTTTGCACTGCGCGCACCCGGCCTGTCTGGCGTCACGCTGGACGTATTGCTCTACCCACCGGTTGATTACGCCCAAATACGCGGCCGCGCGGTCACGTTCCTGGCAGGTGACATACCCGTCGTGGGCGCTTCCATCGACGACTTGATTGCGCTGAAGCAGATCATCGGCCGTCCAATCGATCTTGCCGACATCGAACAACCTCAAACGCTTGAAGGAATCCTGAGCATGCCTTTCGATCGCAGCAACCGCACCTACCATGTCAGCGATGATCGTCTGCGCGTTTTTCGCGCGCTGTCGCCCGAGGACAAACTGCGCTGGGTGGAGCAGTTGGCGACATTCCTTCGATTGGTCCAGCCTGCCAAAGGCGCCGCAGCCGGAAAAGCCGGACTGTCGCATGAGACAGGCTCCCTGAACGAATGGCATGGCTGCCAGTCATAGCTGGGATCGCATGGATAACGACGGAGTTCCTGACTGAAATGAATACGTTCCAGAAAATCACTCAGGCAAGGATGGTCGCCCCCATCCTGATGTCTTTGGCACTGGGCGGCTGCGCCAGCAGCCTGATCGAAGCCCGCCAGGGGTCCGAGCAGGTTGCCGTGGCCCAACCCGATCAGGTGAGCCAGTGTAAAGCCATTGGAAAAACCACGGTCAGCGTCCTGGCTGAAGTCGGATTCATCAGCCGGGGCATCGACAATGTCGACGCCAACCTGCTGCAACTGGCGCGAAACGAAGCCGTGAGCCAGGGCGGCGACACCGTCGTACCAGGCGACAGACCCGAGATCGGCAAACGCACCTTCGCCATCTACAAATGCCGTCCCTGAGCATTGGTCTGACTGTAATGACCCAGCGGAAGCGGGCCAGCACGACATCCGCGCTGTCAGTGACTGCAATGGTTCAATGCATCATGAGCCCGGCGTAGGCTTCGTATTTCACCACGGCGCAGTTAAAAGCGTTCCATGTTGAGCGGCCAGCGCCGGATCACTTCGTAATGCGCGCCTTCCGGTTCGGTAACAGACTTGACCAGCACGAATTCGCTCACCGGCCAGCGTACTGGCTCGCATGCAGGGATTTCACCGCCTGCCGTGTTGCGCAGCAGCGTGACATGCGGCACGTGCGGACGGTCGTCGACGGGGAGGCCCGCCGCGCGCAATTGCACGTTCAACGCCTCGACCAGTTCGACATGCCGAGGCGGTGTTTCGCTCATGCCCAGCCAGCCGATGCGGTTGTGGCGCCAGTAGCCGGCCTGGTCGAGCAGCAGCTCGTAGGATTCGGTCTGCACGGCATCGGCGCAGGCAAGGACGGCGTCGCGTTGATCGGCTGGCGTGCTGCCGAGAAAGGCGAGCGTGATATGCAGCGTATCGGCGCGCATGCGCCGGCCGCCCCAGTGCTGGTGCAGCCATTTGCCGGTGCGGTTGAGTGCGGCACGGGTGGCGTCGTCGGGCCACAGCGCGAAGAACAGCCGCAGCGTGTCCGGTTCTGACTTGCCCGGCTCAGTCACGCGCGATCAGGCACACCGCTTCCGCAGCGATGCCTTCGCCGCGCCCGGTGAAGCCGAGTTTTTCGGTGGTGGTGGCCTTGACGTTGACACGGTCGATGGCGATGCCGAGGTCGTCGGCGAGGTGCGCGGTCATGCGTGCGATGTGCGGCGCCATTTTCGGCGCCTGGGCGATGATCGTGGCGTCGACGTTGCCGACGCGCCAGCCGCGCTCGCGCAATTGTCCGGCGACGCGGCGCAGCAGGATGCGGCTGTCGATGCCGGCAAACGCGGCGTCGCTATCCGGAAAGTGGCGGCCGATGTCGCCCAGCCCGGCCGCCCCAAGCAGCGCGTCGCTGATCGCGTGCAGCAGCACGTCGGCGTCGGAATGGCCGGCCAAGCCCCGATCGTGGGGAATATCGACGCCGCCGATGATGCACTTGCGGCCTTCGACCAGCGCATGCACATCGAAGCCGTGGCCAATGCGGATGTCACCCATGCAGCGTCCCCAGAATCAGACCCGCCAGTTCCAGGTCCTGCGGATACGTAACCTTGAGGTTGCGGCTGTCGGACTCGACCAGCCGCGGCTGCAGGCCCATTTTTTCAATCGCCGAAGCCTCGTCGGTCATGTCGCTGCCGGCCGCGCGCAGCGCCTGGAGCAGCATGCCGTGGCGGAACATCTGCGGCGTCTGCGCCTGCCACAGACCGGCGCGCGGCACCGTGGCCTCGGCCCGCGTGCCGGAAGCCGGCTCGGCAGCGGCGCGCTTCAAGGTATCGGCCACCGGCACGGCGAGCAGACCGCCCACCGGGTCATCCGCTACCTCATCCAGCAGCTTGGCCAGCATGTCGTCCGGCAGACAAGGACGGGCGGCGTCGTGCACCAGCACCCAGTCGTCGGCATCGCAGATTGCGGAAAGCGCGTCGAGGCCGTTCAGTACCGTTTCGGCACGGGTCGTGCCGCCGCAGCGCAGCACGTCGATGCGCGCTTCCCAGTCCTGCCACGCGTAGGTGCCCCAGCGTTGGTCGGCCGGCGCGAGCACCACAAAAATTTTCGAAAGACGCGGCTCACGCGCCAGCACGCGGATCGCGTGCGCGATCATGGGAACCGAGTTGAGCGGCAAATACTGCTTTTCGATGACCCCGCCCATGCGTGAACCCGAGCCGGCGGCGGGAATCAGCGCGTAGAAACTCATGCCTCGCCACCGGGCGCCAGCACGTCGCGGTTGCCGTTCGACTGCATCGCCGACACCAGTCCGGCGCGTTCCATGTCCTCGATCATGCGCGCGGCGCGGTTGTAACCGATGCGCAGCTGGCGCTGCACCGACGAGATCGACGCGCGGCGCGACTTCAGCACGTAGGCGACGGCCTGGTCGTACAGCGGATCGGCTTCCGCACCGGCCTCGCCGAATTCGCCCCCGCCCTCGCCTGTCTCTTCGGGTGATTCGAGCACGCCTTCGACGTAATCGGGTTCACCCAGCGCCTTGAGGTAATCGACGACGCGATGCACTTCGGCGTCGGACACGAAGGCGCCGTGCACACGCTGCGGCAGCCCGGTTCCCGGCGGCAGGTAGAGCATGTCGCCCTGCCCCAGCAGCGCCTCGGCGCCCATCTGATCGAGAATCGTGCGCGAGTCGATCTTGCTCGACACCTGGAACGCGATGCGCGTCGGGATGTTGGCCTTGATCAGGCCGGTGATGACGTCGACGCTCGGCCGCTGCGTCGCCAGGATCAGGTGGATGCCGGCGGCGCGCGCCTTCTGCGCCAGCCGTGCGATCAGCTCCTCGACCTTCTTGCCGACCACCATCATCAGGTCGGCCAGCTCGTCGATCATCACCACGATCATCGGCATGGTGTCCAGCGGCTCGGGCGCGTCCGGCGTCAGGCTGAACGGGTGTGTCAGCGGCGTGCCGGCCTTCTTGGCGTCGCGCACCTTCTGGTTGTAGCCGGCGAGGTTGCGCACGCCGACCGCCGACAGCAGCTTGTAACGCCGCTCCATTTCGGCGACGCACCAGTTGAGCGCGCTGGCGGCCTGCTTCATGTCGGTGACCACCGGCGCCAGCAGGTGCGGAATGCCTTCGTAAATGGAGAGCTCCAGCATCTTGGGGTCGACCATGATCATGCGCACCGCGCTGGGGTCGGCCTTGTACACCAGCGACAGGATCATGGCGTTGACGCCGACCGACTTGCCCGAACCGGTGGTGCCGGCGACCAGCAGGTGCGGCATTTTTCCCAAATCCGCCACCACCGGGTTGCCGGCGATGTCCTTGCCGAGCGTGACGGTGAGCGGGCTCGCGCTGTCGGCGTAGGCCTGCGAGCCGAGGATTTCGCTCAAGCGAACGATCTGCCGTTTGGGGTTGGGAATTTCCAGTCCCATGGTGTGCTTGCCGGGAATCGCTTCGACCACGCGGATGCTGATCACCGACAGCGTGCGCGCCAGATCCTTCGCCAGATTGACGATCTGGCTGCCCTTCACGCCAGTTGCCGGCTCGATCTCGTAGCGCGTGATCACCGGGCCGGGCGAAGCCGACACCACTTTGACCTCGACGCCGAATTCGGCGAGCTTGCGTTCGATCATCAGCGAGGTGAACTCCAGCGCTTCGGGGCTCGCGGTTTCCACCGCCTCGTCCGCCGGGTCGAGCAGATGCAGCGGCGGCAGCGGCGAATCGGGCAGGTCGGAGAACAGCGGCGCCTGCTTCTCGGTGACGGCGCGCTCGGATTGCGGCACTTCCTTCACCACCGGCTCGATGCGGATCGGCGGCGCGTCGATGCGCTTTTTCTTTTCCACCGATACCTTCGTTTCGCGCTTTTGCAGGGCCACTTCGCCCAGCTTGCGATCGCGATACGCCTGCCAGGCCCGGATCGTCTTCCAGTATGCGCCCTCCACCCATGCGCCGGTGCGCTCGGCCATGGTCAGCCACGACACGCCGGTGAACAGACTGAAACCCACGGCCATCAGCAGCAGCAGGATCAGCGAGCCGCCATTGAATCCGAACACTGCGCCTGCCGCCGCGCCCAGACCCGCACCCAGCACACCGCCATGGGCATCGGGCAGCGCCACGGCCCAGTGCCAGGTGCGCAGCCATTCGATGCCGGTACTGGCCAGCAGCAGCAAACCGAAACCGCCCAGCCTGAACCAGCGCTGCCGCCCGCCCGCCAGCGGGGTATCGTCGAGGTGGCGGAACGTGTGAATGACATAGGCCACCGCCAGCACCCCCCACCACCAGGCCGACACGCCGAACAGCATCAGCAGCAGATCCGATAGCCATGCGCCGAAGCGCCCTCCCAGATTGTGCAGGGGGCCGCCATCGCCGGTCGTGCTGAAGCCCGGATCGGCGGCGTTGTGGCTCAGCAGGATCGCTGCCAGCAGCAGCGTCGCGCACCCCACCAGCAGGGCGCGGGCTTCGCGCAGCAGGCGTTGCATGCGCGGCGACAAGGGGGTCGAGGAACGGGAAGCGGGACGCGCCATGGGAACTTGGGGACCAAAAGTGGACCTGATTATACCGGGCTGGCCGTATGGAAATGTCGCCGCCAGGATTGGTTAGAATAGTGCCTTTTCCTTTACAGGCGATCAGATATGAGCACCACACACCACAAACTCATCATCCTCGGCTCCGGTCCCGCCGGCTATTCCGCCGCCGTGTATGCCGCACGCGCCAACCTCTCTCCGGTCGTCATCACCGGCATGCAGCAGGGCGGCCAGTTGATGACCACCACCGACGTCGACAACTGGCCGGCCGACGTCGACGGCGTGCAGGGTCCCGAACTGATGGACCGCTTCCAGCGCCATGCCGAACGTTTCAAGACCGAAATCATTTTCGACCAGATCCACACCGCCAAGCTGACCGAAAAACCCTTCACCCTGATCGGCGATTCCGGCACCTACACCTGTGATGCGCTCATCATCGCCACGGGCGCCTCGGCCATGTACCTGGGCCTGGAAAGCGAGCAGGCCTTCATGGGCAAGGGCGTGTCGGGCTGCGCCACCTGCGACGGCTTCTTCTACAAGAACCAGAACGTTGCCGTCGTCGGCGGCGGCAACACCGCGGTCGAGGAAGCGCTGTATCTGGCCAATATCGCGGAACACGTCACCGTGGTCCATCGCCGCGACACCTTCAGATCGGAAAAAATCCTTGTCGATCACCTGATGGCGAGGGTCAAGGAAGGCAAGATCAGCCTCGAACTCGACCACACCCTGGACGAAGTGCTGGGTGACAAGACCGGCGTCACCGGCATGCGCATCAAGAGCACCAAGGACGGCTCGACCAAAGATATCGCGCTGACCGGTGTCTTCATCGCCATCGGCCACAAGCCCAACACCGGCATTTTCGAAGGCCAGCTTGCGCTGGAGAATGGCTACATCGTCACCCAGGGCGGCAACAAGGGCAATGCCACCGCCACCAACATCGAAGGCGTCTACGCCGCCGGTGACGTGCAGGACCATATCTACCGCCAGGCCGTCACCAGCGCCGGCACCGGCTGCATGGCCGCACTCGACGCCGAACGCTATCTGGACGCACTCGGCAAGATGTAACGGAGCCATGTGCCATGAAGCGCAGCCGCGGCAGTACGCTCGCGCCCGTCTCGTTCGAGGCGCTGCTGCGTGTGCGCCGCATGCTGCGCGAACAGGCCGTTTCGCCCGGCACGCTTCATCAGGCCCCGCATAAACCGAAACCCCAGCCGGACGGCGCCGTGTTGTTCCGCCGTGCCGTCGCCGGTACCGTTCCGCTAGCGCCGTCCGGTCGCGCCGACATCGCGCGTCCACGCCCCCAGCCGATTGCCCGCCAGCGGCAGGCCGACGAACGCCAGGTGCTGATCGATGCGCTGTCCGATCCCTGGGACCAGGACGCCGCGGTCGCGACCGGCGAGGAACTGGTGTATTCACGTCCCGGCGTGCCTACCGCCGCCCTGCGCAAACTGCGACGCGGCGGCTGGGTCATCCAAGGCGAACTCGACCTGCACGGCCACACCGGCGACGAAGCCCGCGTCGCGCTCGCTGCCTTCCTCAACCGCTGCATGCTCGAAGAGCGGCGCTGCGTGCGCATCATCCACGGCAAGGGCCACGGCTCGAAGAATCGCCTGCCCGTGTTGAAAAACAAGGTGCGGCACTGGCTGATCCAGCGTGAGGATGTGCTCGCCTTCTGCCAGGCCCGCACGGTCGACGGCGGCGCCGGGGCCGTCATCGTGCTCCTCAAATCCTCATCGCGTTAGAAGAAAGTGAGACCCATCATGAACGAACCTGCCATCACTGATTTCGAACTGCCGTCCACCGCCAACGTCCCGTTCAAGCTGTCCGACCATCGCGGCAGGAACGTCGTCGTCTTCTTCTACCCCAAGGACAATACCCCGGGCTGCACCCTCGAAGGCCAGGAATTCCGCGATCTCGATCCCGATTTCGCCCAAGCCAACACGATCGTCGTCGGCATCTCGCGCGACAGCCTGAAATCCCACGAAGGCTTCAAGGCCAAATTCAACTTCCCGTTCGAATTGCTGTCCGACAAGGATGAAATCGTCTGCGAACAGTTCGGCGTGATGAAGCTGAAGACCCTGTACGGCAAGCAGGTCCGCGGCATCGAGCGCAGCACCTTCGTATTCGATGTGAACGGCAGGCTGGTGAAGAGCTGGCGCGGCTTGAGGGCACCGGGGCACGCGGCGGAGGTGCTGAAATTCGTGCAAACGCTCTGAGCACGGCCCGCAACGGCCGCGGCCTGTACCACGTACCGCTCATCGTGTTTCCCAGGACCGGTCCCTGCATGGGGACGGGAAAAATCCCCTGCCCCGGGAATGGTTGAAAACGGAGGCGTTTATACCTTGACTGATTAAGGAGGTCTTGAACAAGTTGATCCCGTTCATGGTTCGACAAGCTCACCACGAACGGAATCAACAACTTGCCGTTCGTCCTGAGCTTGTCGAAGGACTTGTTCAGGGCCTCCTTAAGGCACACGGCCTGGCGATCAATCAGAACGGGATCGCGCGGGCACGGGTTGTGTGCAACGGATAGCGCCCTGCTTCCGGAATGGCGTGGCGGGGAAAACCGCCGTTTCATGTGGCGTCATTCCGGAAACAGACCTTTCGCATGCGCGCCCGGGCATGAACATGGGGAACAGATCATGGCTGAACCGTCTCCGATATTGTCTGCCGATCGACCACTCGTCGTCGGCAAGGCGCGCGTGGAGTCGGTGGGCGAACGCGACACCGCCTGGACGCGGCTCATCTTCGTGTACCTGGCGTGCGCGACGTCATGGCTGATCGTGGGGACCTTGATCGGTGTCTATCTGAGCATCAAGTTCACGGCACCGGACGTGGACCATGTGCCCTGGCTGTCGTTCGGGCGGTTGCGGCCGGTCCACACCAATACCGTCTTCTGGGGCTGGACATCGCTGGCGATGATCGCGCTGGTGCTCTACGTGGTGCCGAAGACCAGTCAACGACGGCTCTACAGCTTTCCACTGGCCTGGATCAGCCTGGCCCTGATCAATCTCGCAGTCGTCATCGGCGGACTCTGCCTCATGGGCGGTATCAATAACGGTGGTCAGGAGTATCGCGAATACATCTGGCCGGTGATGGCGATCTTTGCCAGCGGCGTCGTGCTGACCGCGTACAACCTGATTCGAACCATCGCCGATCGCGGCGTGGAGGAAATCTATATTTCCAACTGGTACATCATGGGCGGTTTTCTGTGGACCAGCGTGCTGGTGACGATCGCCTACCTGCCGTTCTATCAGCAGAACGGCATCAGCGAAACCGTCATCCAGGGCTACTACATGCACAATGCCGTCGGCATGTGGTTTACGCCGATCGTGCTGGGGCTGACCTACTATTTCCTGCCCAAGCTGCTGAACAAGCCGATTTATTCGTACTCGCTCGGGGTCCTGGCGTTCTGGACCCAGATGGTGTTCTACACCATGATCGGGGGACACCACTTCGTCTTCGCGCCCACGCCGTGGTGGCTGCAGACCGTGGCCATCATCTTCAGCGTCGGCATGATCGTGACGCTGGCCGCCGGCACCGGCAATTTCCTGCTGACCATGAAAGGCAGCGGTCGCACCATTGCACGCAGCTACAGCCTGCCGTTCATCCTGGCCGGGGTCATCGGCTACTTCCTGTGGTCGGCGCAGGGGACGCTGGAAGCCCTGCGCTCGCTGAACCTGGTCTGGCATTTCACCAACTACACCGTCGCGCACTCGCACCTGACCATGTACGGCTTCGTGGTGTTTCTGATCTGGGGCGGCATCTACGGCCTGCTGCCACGGATGACCGGGCGCGAACCCTCGCATCTGCTGGCAGGGGTGCATTTCTGGTTCGCCCTGCTGGGCTATTTCATCTACACCTTCGCGCTGATGGTGGGCGGCACCCTGCAGGGGGTGAGCTGGATCCTCAATGCGCCGTTCATCGAGTCGGTGCGCCTGATGGCGCCATTCTGGCTATGGCGCGCGGTGGGCGGGGCGATGATGTTCCTGTCGCATCTGATTTTTGCCTACAACCTCTGGCGGATGCGCCCGCTTCGCCTCGAACGGACGATGCCCGTGGCGCAAATGGGGGCGCTGGCATGAGCTTCCACAAAAACCACTGGCTGCTTTTCTCCGTCATCTTCTTCGGTTACATCGCACTCTCCTGGATTGCCGCGATCGGGCCGGCAATCTGGGTCCAGGATCATACCCGCGCGCTGCCGGGCAGCGCGCCCATGACCCCGGTCGAGCGGCGCGGGCTCCAGGTATACATTGCCGAGGGCTGCATCGCCTGCCATACGCAGCAGGTCCGGCCACTGAAGATGGACGCGGTCTGGGGGCGCCCCTCGGCGCCCGGCGATTATGCCCATCTGAAACCGCTGGATATCTGGCAACCCTACGCCCCCGCCGTTCTCGGCAGCGAGCGCACCGGCCCCGATCTCACCAGCATCGGCACGCGCCAGCCGAGCGAGACCTGGCAATACCTCCATCTCTACAACCCGCGCGCGGTGAGCCCGGATTCGGTCATGCCGGCCTTTCCCTGGCTGTTCGAAGTCGTCGCCAACGCGCCTGCGGACGCGGTGGTGGTGCCGGTGCCGCCCGCTTACGCCCCGTCAGCGGGGACGGTTGTCGCCAGCGACAAGGCAAGGGCCCTGGTTGCGTATCTGCTGTCGCTGAAGCAGGTGCCGTTGCGGGCGTCAGGTGCGAACAACGCGGCGGCCGGCACGCCCGTGCCGCCGGAGAACGCCACGGCCGGCGCCGAGGGCGCGACGCTCTACAGCAACCACTGCGCGTCGTGCCATCAGGCGAACGGTCGGGGTCTCGCCGGCGTTTTTCCGTCATTGGCGAATAACCCCGTGGTCGTGGCCGACGATCCGGCGCCGCACATTGCAACGGTATTGCACGGCGCCCAGGGCCGAACCATCGAAGGAATGACTTACCCGGCGGCCATGCCCGCCTTCGCGGACCAGCTCACCGATGCCCAGATTGCCGCCATCGTCGATCACGAGCGTTCGAGCTGGGGCAACCAGGCGCCCAAGGTGACGGCGAAGGACGTGGCGGCGGTGCGCAAAGGAGAGGCGAAATGACCGCATTGCCATCCACGATGAAGCTGCAGGCTCAGGATGCCGTCAACTTCTCCAGCTCGATTCAGGGCCATCACATGGCTGCGGGGCCGGACGGCCCGGCCGACATCGTCCTGGTCGCGCTGGGCGCAATCATCGTTCTGCTGGTCTGCGTCTATACCGTCAAATTCCTGATCTGGCCGCGGGAAAGCAATCCCGACCATATCAAACGCCAGATTTTGCGGGACGACTTCTGATGCCGTGCCGCAAGGAGCCATGATGGTTGAAGGCAAACAGGAAAACGCACTTCCACACGAGGCCCGCACACTCGTCTATCTGGATGACGCAACCGAGCCGCTGCTGAGCCATCGCCCGCCGGTTCGTTTCGAGCTCGATACCTCCCGGCTCGAGGACGGAGACCACCGGTTGCGGGTGGAAGCCTACGATTCCACGGGCCAGAAGGGCGTGCGCACCATCCCGTTCACTGTACGCAACGGCCCCGGCATTGCCGTCGACGGCGTGCGCGACAACGACGTGCTCGAAGGTAAAATCCCCATTCTCATCAACGCCTACGGGGGGACGGGCGAGACCCACTGGGAGCCGTCACGGGCAGAAACGCCGGCCCCCATTCCGACCTGGGCCTGGGTGCTGTTCATCGCCATTGTCGCCTTCGGTGCGTTCTACGGTGTGCGGCTGTGGCGACCGCCGCCCGACTTCGCGACCACCCCGACCTACGGTCCGCTCGCGCTGGAACTGCCTCAGTCCGCCGGCCTGCCGGCCACTGCAGGCCATAACGCAGTCCCGGCGGCACTACCCGCCGGGGCGGCTGGCGGCGACGCCGCACTGGGCGCCTCGGTCTATGACAGCCACTGCGTCTCGTGCCATCAGGCAAACGGCCAGGGCCTCGCCGGGGTGTTCCCGCCCCTGGCGGGAAATCCCGCAGTCACCGACACGGATCCCGCCACGCACATCGAGGTGGTGCTGAACGGCCTGCAGGGCAAGGCGATCGCCGGGGTGCACTACGCTTCGCCGATGCCGCCGTGGGCCGACCAGTTGAGCGACGCACAGATCGCGGCGGTCATCAATCACGAACGCAGCAACTGGGGCAATCACGCACCGACCGTCACGGCACAGGATGTAGCCAGGCTGCGCGCGGCAAAATGAGCAGCCGTGATGTTGCACGCACGGTGGTGCAGGCGGGTCAGCACGCCACGGCGTGGTCCCCATCGGCTCAAGGAACACGCTGCCGGGGCCAGGGCAACCCCTACCGCCCGATCGCTGCCGCAAAAAACCGCTCCACCACCTCCAGCTTCCGCGTCCGCGTCATCGCCGGCAGCGCATTCAGCAACAAGCGTCCATACGGCTTGTCCGCCAGCCGCGTGTCGCAGATCATCAGCACCCCGCGATCGGTCTCGGTACGAATCAGCCGCCCGGCACCCTGCTTCAGGCTGATCGCCGCGTGCGGCAACTGGTAATCCATGAAGGGCTTGCCGCCGTTCTTCCCGGCCTGGGCGATGCGCGCGGCGACGACCGGGTCGTCGGGCGGCTGGAACGGCAGCTTGTCGATGATGACGACCGACAGCGCATCGCCCGGCATGTCGACCCCCTCCCAGAAACTCTGGCTCCCCAGCAGCACGGCGTTGCCGGCTTTCTGGAAGCGCGCGAGGAGTTCGTTCTTCGGCGCGTCGCCCTGCACCAGCAAGGGGTAGTCCCAGCCGCGAAACTTGAAAGCATCGGCCAGCAGGCCGCGCGCCTTCTCCAGCGCGCGCAGGCTGGTGAACAGGATGAAGGCACGGCCGCGGCTGACTTCCAGCACCGGCAGGGCAGCGTTGACGACGGCTTCGGTGAACTCGGGGGTGTTCGGCGCGGGCAGGCCCTGCGGCACGTAGAGCACGCCCTGGCGCGGGTAGTCGAACGGGCTGTCGACGCACAGGGTTTCGGCGGTCTCGATCCCCAGGCGGGTTTTGAGGTGAGTAAAATCGCCGCCGACCGACAGCGTGGCCGAGGTGAGGATCCACGCCTGCGCGCGCTCCGTCAGCCTGGCGCCGAACATCGCGCCCACCGACAGCGGCGTCGCGTGCAGCAGCAGCGAGCTCAGCGTGGTTTCGAGCCAGCGCACGCGCGGCTGTTCGGGATCGTCGTCGCACTGCCAGTGGGCCAGGGTCGCCTGTAGGGATTGCGCACGTTCGAAGCAGTTCTTCAGGTCGGCATCGCGCTCGGCCTGGGTTGCCAGCAGTTTTGCCGTGTCGTCCAGCGCCGCCGACAGCGTCTTCAGCGCATCCGGCCATTTGTCGTAGCGCGCCAGTTCGGCGACCGTGGATTTGACCGGGTTCTGCGGAAACGCCAGGCGCAGGTCGCGCGTGGCCTTGGTCAGGTCTTCCGCTGCGCGGCGCAGCGCCGGAAAATCACCTGCTTTCACCGCCGCCAGCCGCTTGGTGTCGCCCGCCAGATCGAGCACTTGCGCGGTGGACAGCGTCTCGCCGAAGAACTGTGCGGCGGTTTCGGCCAGTTGGTGCGCTTCGTCGAGAATCACGGTGTTGCAGGCGGGCAGCAGTTCGGCGACGCCCTCGTCCTTCAGCCACAAGTCGGCGAAGAACAGGTGGTGGTTGACCACCACGACTTCGGCGTCGAGCGCGGCCTTGCGCGCCGCCATCACGAAGCAATGCTTGAAATGGCTGCATTCGCTGCCGAGGCAGGTCTCGCGGCTGGAGACCGCATAATGCCAGGCCGTGGCGTCCTCCGGAATGCCTTCGGCCTCGGCGCGATCGCCGCTCGCGCTGGTTTCGGCAAAGCGGGCGATCCTGGCCAGCCAGACGGGATCGTCGCGGTGAGCGAAGCGGCCGTCGGCAAGGTTGCGCTGCAGATGATGATGGCAGACATAGTTGGCGCGGCCCTTCAGCAAGGCCACCTTGACCGGCGATTTGAGCGCGCGGCGCGCCGCCGGCAGGTCACGATGAAACAGCTGATCCTGCAAGGCTTTGGTCCCGGTGGAGATCACCACCTTGCCGCCCGACAGCAAGGCGGGAATCAGATAGGCCAGGGTCTTGCCGGTGCCGGTGCCGGCTTCGGCCAACAGCACGCTGTGGTCCGTGATGGCGCGCTCGACTGCCTCGGCCATGGCCAACTGCTGGGATCGCGCACGCCACCCCGGAAGGACTGCGGCGCACGCGCCATCGGAGGAAAAGAATTGTTTCAGATCAAACATTTTCAGGCCATGTTTCGAGACGGAGTGTAACATTCGCCTGAGGCAGCAACGCTCGTCACGCGCTTCAGTTTCACCGGCTTTCCACCGTTAGATTCAAGGATTCATAGACTTTGCTCCTCTCGTCCCGCCATGCGTTCATGCCTGCTCTGCCTGCTGATGTTGGTATTTCCCGCCGCGGCTCATGCGGTCATCGTCCAGCAGCTCATGCGCCCCGGTATTGCGGCCAATGCCGAATACCTCATCGGCGACCGCGACAAACCCGCCGTCCTGCTGCTGCATGGCTTTCTGCAGACACGCGAATTCCCCACCGTCATCACGCTGGCCCACGGCCTGCAGACCGAGGGTTACACGGTCCTGTCGCCCACGCTCAGCCTGAACATTCCCAACCGTACGCAGAGCCTGGCGTGCGAAGCCGCGCACAAGCACGGCATGGAGGAGGACATCGCCGAAATCAGGGATTGGGTCGACTGGCTGAAATCGCACGGCCATCGCTCCATTGTGCTGATCGGCCACAGTTTTGGCAGCATGCAGCTACTGGCCTATCTAAGCGACCATCCGGATCCGGCAGTCAAAGCCTATGTCGGCACCTCGCTGATCGAGGCCCAGATCGGCAGCACCTTTCGCCCTACCCTGATTGCCCGGCTCGAATCCCTGATCCGGAACAAGCAGAATGCACTGGTCACCTACCCTCTGTCGTTCTGTCAGAAATACCCCTCGACGCCGGAAGGCCTGCTCTCCTACGTGCTGTGGGATCAACCTCGTGTGCTGTCAGCCTTGAAAGTGGTGCCGGTCAGGATGCTGCTCATCATGGGTGATACGGACAGCATGCTGGGACAAGGCTGGCTCAAGGCTTTGCAGCATATCCAGATGCCCATGGTGATCGTGCACGGCGCGAATCATTTCATGGACGGCGAACACGAATTCGATCTGCTGGACCATACGCTCGCTTTCCTGCGCCAGACCCCGGAGAGGGCTTCGAAATGAAATGGCCCCATGCCATTTCCATCAAACAGGTCGCGCTCGCCTTTATCGCCGGGCTGCTGGTGCTGGTCAGCCTGATCGGCGGTTTTGCCGCGTATCAGACGCGCGGGGTCACCTACAGTCTTGAACGGCACAACCATGACGCGGCACGGTCCGAACTGACTACGGCCGTTCAGCGTTTGCTGAATCAGACGCAGGAACAGGCCGCCAATCTGGCAAACTGGGACGAAACCCGACAACAAATGGTGCAGCCCGAGTATTACACCTATTGGCGGGATCAGCGGGTCTATGAAAGCGGCATCCTGCCCAGTCATTTCGTCCGCGTGGCGCTGTATACCCCGTCCGGATCGCTGCTCGCCACACGGTCGGGAGAAATCAGGCTGCCGGCCCGACTGCCCGCGGATTTACCGCTGCATCAGGCCGCGAGCTGGCTGACTGGCGAGGCGGACTCTGCCGTGCTCTACCATGCCTTTCCCATTTACGCCGACAAGCATCGCCTGTCCCTGCTCGGCTACGGTCTGATCAGACTCGATTTCATGCCGGCACTGCTGCAGCAGGAAGCGCTCTACTTCACGGACAAGACCAGCGTCAGGCTGACGCTCAAGCCGGGCGAAAAACTGTCTGCCTCGAAACTGCTTTCCGCACTGGAATTCAAGGCCCGGCCCGACCTCGACCGGCTGCACTTCCAGACCATCCTGTCACGCACCCTGCTTGCGCTGTTCATCCTTCTGATGATTGCCGCCCTGCTGGCGCTCTTCGCGTACCACCGTCTGCTGGCACGTCCGCTGCAGCGGCTTTCGCAGGACATCGACGCCATGCAGCATGGCCGCTTCAGCCTCCAGTCCGGGCGCTCGCAGACCATGCGCATCATCGAACTGGAAAATGTCCGGCGTTCGCTGTACGACTATCAACTCCAGTTGCGCGAACTTCACGGCTCGCTGGAAAACCAGAATCGTGAATTTCACTCGCAGGCGCGCCAGGATGCGCTCACGGGCAGCCACAACCGGCGCGCCTATGAAGAGGACTGGGAGAAATTCCGTCTCGATCTGAAAAACTCGCCCCAGGGCGTGGCCTTCCTGCTGTTCGACTGCGATCGCTTCAAGACCATCAACGACACCTATGGCCATGCCAAGGGTGACCGCGTGCTCTCTCTCATCGCCGACGCGCTGGTCATGGCGCTTCGTGCCAACGACCGCCTGTACCGCCTGGGCGGAGACGAATTCGCGACCTTCCTGTCACGCACCACGCCGGCCCAGGCCAAGCAGATTGCGCAGCGTTGCCAGAGCCTGCTCGAGGCATCGGTTTTCAGCGATCTGGGAATCAACGAACCGGTCGGCATCAGCATCGGTATCGCCTTCTGCGCAGCCGATCAACTCGAGCATATCGACGACCTCCCCAAACAGGCGGACATCGCCATGTACACCGCCAAGCAGCCAGGCCGTAACCGTATCGCGCTGTATGGCGAAGATACCGAACGCGCTTCGCAGACGCTGGTGGCCAGCCGTGAAACCAGCGCCCTGTTCCAGGCCCTGGCCAGCCCCGGCATGATCGAAATGCATTACCAGTCCATCCATGCGCTGCCCGGATGCAAGGTGGACTATTACGAGGCGCTGGCGCGCATCCGCTACCACGGCAGCCTCGTCATGCCGGATGCCTTCCTGCCGGTCGTCAGCAGCCGCCGCCTGGAGGCCGGATTCGATCTTGCCGTCCTGCATCAGATCGATGCCGACCTGTCATCGCAGCAGTTGCCGTCCGGCATCGGCGTATCCATCAATCTGTCCGCCCAGAGCATCTCCCATCCCGAGGTCGTTTCGCAATTACTCGAACTGTCGCGCCACAGCGCCCGCCATCCACTGATACTGGAGATCACGGAAACCTCGCTCATCACGCAGATGGCCGAGGTGCGCACGTATCTCGATCTGCTGCGTACGGTGAATTACCGCATTGCCATGGACGATTTCGGTACGGGTTATTCGCCGTTGCGCTATCTGGTCGATCTGCCGGTGGATGTGGTCAAGTTCGACATTTCGCTGATCAACAAACTGGGGCAGGATAACCGTGCCAGCCACGTGGTGGCCGACTTCGCCCGCATGATGAGCGAAGCGGGTTATTCACTGGTGGCCGAAGGCGTCGAGACCGATGTCATTCTGCGCAAGGTCAAAAGCCTGGGCATTGCGCATGTACAGGGTTATTTGCTGAGCCGGCCCGTTCCGCTGGCGGAGGTGGCTGCCAGCCGCGCCATTCCGCACGCCGGGGTCAAGTGCGTCACCTGATCCTGGGCCTCAGTGTTTGCCGGACCGCCAGATGGAAAAAATGATCCACAGGCTGTTGAAAAAAGCGATCAGGAATCCCACCAGGCCGAAAAAAGGCAGGCCGAACAACTGAGGCCCCCCCTTCACCGTCATGATGATGCTGGAGCCGACGACCAGCGAGGCGGTCAGGATGCCCATGGTCAGGCGATTGCTGGCGCGGTCCAGTTGATGTCCAAACTGGTCCAGCCGTTTCAGATCGAGATCGACCCTGATCCGGCCCCGCCGTATATCCCGCAGCAGATGCCGCAGATCGCGTGGCAAGCCGGCCACGACTTCCAGTGTCTCGCGCACGCTCTTGCGGCCGCGCGCAAGCAGGGCCTGCGGCGTGTAGCGCTGCTGGATGATGTGTTCCACGAAGGGCGTCACATGGTCGACCATGTGGAATTCGGGATCAAGTTGCTGGCCCAGGCCTTCCAGCGTGATCAGTGCCTTGAACAACAGGGTCAGATCGGCCGGCAGGACCAGGTCGTTGTCGCGCATGATCGCCGTGATGTCGCTCAGCAGAATGCCGATTTTCACGTCCTTGAGCTGCAGGTCGTCGTAGTTCTGCAGCAGCTCGGCCACGTCATAGGCCAGGCGATCCTCATCACGCACCGACTCGCCGCTCCAGTCGAGCAGGACCTGAAGCAGGGCCTGCTCATCCTTGCGTATCAGGGCATGCAGCATGTCGACAATCTGGATGCGGCGGGAATGGGTCAGCATTCCCACCATCCCGAAATCGATCATGCCAATACGGTTGTCGGGCAGGAACAGGACATTCCCGGGATGGGGGTCGGCGTGGAAATAGCCATGCTCCAGCACCATGCGCAGCACGGTATCGGCGCCCCGTGCCGCCAGCAGTTTGGGATCGAGCCCCTGGTCCCTGAGCTTGTCGGGGGCGGCGCCCGCCAGCCCGATGATCTCTTCCTGCACATTGACGCGGTCATTGGTGAATTCCCAATACACTTTGGGAATCTGCACCAGCGGATCGTCGGCGAAATGACGCGCAAACTGGTCGATGTTGCGCGCCTCTTTCGCCAGATCCAGCTCACGATTCAACGAACGGCGGAACTGCGACACCATCCGTACCGGGTCGTAGCGACGCGAATCCGGTACTTCGCTCTCCAGCAAGCGGGCGGCGTGTTCCATGATGCGCAGATCGGCCTGAATCACCCCTTCGATCCCGGGGCGGCGCATTTTGACAACCACCCGCGTGCCGTCCTTGAGCGTGGCACGGTATACCTGCGCGATCGACGCCGCGGCCAGCGGCACCGAATCGAATCCGGCAAAGACCACGCCGGGCTCGCCCCCGATGGCTGCCACCAGATCGGGATGGAGGATATTGTAGGGAACCGCCGGCACCTGGCTGTGCAGCTTCTCGAATTCGGCGATCCAGTGCGGCGGAAACATGTCCACTCTTGTCGCCAGCACCTGTCCCAGCTTGACGAAGGTCGGGCCGAGTTCTTCCAGCGCACGACGGACGCGCACCGGTGCGTCGAGCTGACTGATTTCGCCGGTGGCGCTGTGCCAGTGCAGCACCTGGCCCGCCCGTTCCAGCACACCGCTGATGCCCAGCACTCTCACCAGGTCGCCCCAGCCGTAGCGGATCATCACCGAGGCGATTTCGTGCAATCGCGGCAGGTCGCGCACGACCGAAATGGTTTCCCGAAGCATGGTTATTTTCTGGAATCAGTCATGCCGTGAGTGTACCCGCAAGGGGCACGCCGGATTCGTAAAGCCGCTCAAGCGGCAACGACTCCGCTGTACCCGCAAGGGGCACGCCGGATTCGCAAGCTGTCAAGGCAGTGGCGATTTTACAAGCGCAGTCAGTCCAACAGGCGATCCCCGTTGCCGTTGAGCGGCTATCAAGAACGCAGGCGCTCGCTCTGGCGCTTGAGCGAGTCGGACAAGGCATCCAGGATGCCGCTCGCCACTTGGGACAGGCGCCCGCTCGCCGTGCTGGCCGACTCGCTCAATCCGGCCCGGCCCGATTGCACGCCTGCCTTCACGCCGCTCGCCAGTTGACGGAGCGCCTGGTGCGTCTCCTCGCCGGTACGGGTACCGCTGATTTTCAGGTGGTCGATCAGATCGCCCAGTTCTTCCTTCAACTTCCCGCCTGATTGACTGGCGGTCTGCTTCAGTGCCTCCACGATCTGCGTCTCCAGGTCGCGAAGCTGCTCGAGGCTGGCTTTCAGTTCGGTATCCTTGAATTCCTTTCCCTGCGTCACCGCTTCGCGCAAGGTATAAGACGCCGCCTGCGCTGCACCGGCAACCGCTTCGTCCAGACCGGTCATCGCCTGTTTGAGGCCGTCTTTCATTTCGCCTCCCCGTGCAGCCAGACCGCTGCCCACTCCGGAGGACACGGCGACGACCAGTTCGCGTATATCGTTCAGCGTCATGCGTCGTTCGTGCAGCACGCGTGCGGTCAGGTCGCGTACGCGATCGTGCAGGTCGGGCGCGGACGCCGCCGCCTCCGCTTCGGCGCGCAGTTGCTCAAGAGGCATGGGATCGGGGATACTTGTTTCAAGGGGATCAGGAATGTTTGCGTCACTCATGGTGCAGTCCTCAGGGTCAAGATTCGCCGCATCCGGCCGTAGTCTCGCTTAACTATAGAGCAGATTGATCATCGATGAAGACTCTCCCGCTGTTCGCCATGCTGGCCGCACTGTTCATCCAGCCCGTTCAGGCCGCGCCGGCCGACGACATTTCCATGTATGCCGTCAGCCTGGTGGGCAGCCCGTATCGTCTGGGCGGAAACGATCCTGACACCGGGCTCGATTGCAGCGGCCTGGTCGATCATGTCTTTCGGCAGATCAGCGGCATCCAGTTACCCCGTGGCAGTCTGGCGATCAGCGCATCCACGCAACCGCTCGATCGGGCCGATCTCCAGCCCGGCGATCTGGTCTTCTTCAACACCCTCCGTCACGCATTTTCCCATGTCGGGATCTACCTGGGCGAAGACCGCTTCGTGCATGCCGCGAGCAGCCGCACCGGCACGGTCATGGTGTCCCGGCTGAGCGATCGTTACTGGCATGAGCGGTTCGACGGCGCACGGCGGGTAGCCTTGCCAGCGGACCCGTCTGCAATGCTTGCCTCGTTCGAGTAGATCTGCTCGCAGCCTTTCGCCGCGCGACCTCGGCCGCCGGGCTGCGCAGTCAAACTTCCTGGCGCCCAGCCCGGACAAATCGGACAAAGTAGTATTGATAACGGTTCTCATTTTTAGTACGATGCGGCATTCCACGTTCAGCAAAAAACCCGACACATGAGATTCCCCAGACTGATCGCCGCCCTGCTCCTTGCCGCGACGGCCCTGCCCGCGGCAGCCGAGGAGGTCGTGGTGTATTCCGCGCGCAACGAACAACTCATCAAACCGCTGTTCGATGCCTATACCCGTGAAACCGGCGTGCCCATCAAATTCATCACGGACAAGGAAGGCCCATTGATGGCGCGGCTGAAAGCCGAAGGCAGAAACACGCCCGCCGACATGCTGCTGACGGTCGATGCCGGCAACCTGTGGCAGGCTTCGGAAGAAGGCCTGCTGCGCCCGATCCAGTCGAAGACCTTGCAGGCCAACGTGCCGGCCCACCTGCGCGATCCCGGCAACGAATGGTTCGGCCTGTCGGTCCGTGCGCGCACCCTGGTCTACCACACCGGAAAGGTCAAGCCTGCCGACCTGTCGACCTACGAAGCCCTGGCCAGTCCGAAATGGAAAGGCCGTCTCTGTCTGCGCACCTCGAAGAAGGTTTACAACCAGAGCCTGGTCGCCATGATGATCACCGAATACGGCGAAGGTAAAACCGAGGACATGGTGCGTGGCTGGGTCGCCAACCTCGCCACCCCGCCTTTCCCCGACGACACCAAGGCGATGGAAGCCGTGGCGGCCGGGCAGTGCGATGTCACCCTGGTCAATACCTATTATTACGGTCGCCTGATGGAGAAGCAGCCGACGCTGCCGCTGGCGATTTTCTGGCCGAACCAGAACCTGAAGAACAAGGCTGCCGGCGTACACGTCAACATCTCCGGGGCCGGCGTCACACGTTACGCCCGGAATCCCTCGGGTGCGCAGAAACTGATCGAATGGCTGTCGTCCGACAAGGCACAGAATCTGTTTGCCGACGTCAACCTGGAATACCCGGTCAACCCGGGCGTGACGCTCGACAAGACCGTGGCGTCCTGGGGCAGCTTCAAACAGAACCTCGTCAATGTGAAGGAGGCTGGCAGCCTGCAGGCCAAGGCCGTAAAATTGATGGATCGTGCCGGTTACAAATAAGCCATCTTCCGTCTTGCCCGACAGGCTTGACACGTCTTCGAAAACGCCCGCTGCGGGCGTTTTTGTTTGGCCGTCTCCCAGCGGCTGGGTGCTGTTCGCCCTCGCGATCACCGCGCTGGTGCTGGTGCCGGTCGTGGTCACGTTCTCGTCGTTTGCGCAGGTCGACGGCGACATCCTTGCCCACCTGACCGAATTCGTCCTGCCCGAACTGGTGGGCAATACGCTGTGGCTGCTGCTCGGCGTGGGGATCGGCGTCAGCGTGCTGGGCGTGTCGCTGGCCTGGCTCACGGCGATGTGTGATTTTCCCGGCCGCCGCCTGTTCGACTGGGCGCTACTGCTACCGCTGGCCCTGCCCGCCTACGTCACCGCCTTTGTCGCGATCGGCCTGCTGGATTTCACCGGCCCGCTACTGACCTGGCTGCGCGAAAGCCGGGGCATCACCGGCCTGCCCGAGATCCGTTCGCGCGGCGGCGTCATCCTGGTGATGTCGCTGGCGCTCTATCCCTATGTCTATCTGATCGCGAAGAATGCATTTGCCACCCAGGGGGCGATCGCGCTGGAAGCCGCACAATCGCTCGGACTGTCGCGCTGGCAGGGGTTTTTCAGGGTGGCGCTGCCGATGGCGCGGCCGTGGATCGCCGCCGGCCTGATGCTGGCGCTGATGGAGACCCTGGCCGATTTCGGCACCATGGCGATCTTCAACTACGACACCTTCACCACCGCCATCTACAAGGCCTGGTACAGCCTGTTTTCCCTGCCCGCGGCCGCACAGCTTGCCTCGATCCTGATCCTGTTCGTGCTGGTCGCGGTGGTGTTTGAGCAGCGTTCACGCACCCGGATGCGCTATGGCACGGTGGGCCGCAACGCGATGCGGCGCCGCATCAGGCTGTCGCCGGCGCTGGCCGGGGCGGCATGCCTGTACGCCGGAACGGTGCTGGCCATCGCCTTTCTCATTCCGGTCGTGCAGCTCGCCCTGTGGACACGCACGGTCCTCGCCAGGGATCTCGATTCACGCTACTGGGACTTCGCCTGGCACTCGGTGCTGCTGGCCGGCATCGGCGCACTGATGGTCGTGATCGTCGCGCTGCTGCTTGCCTATGCGGGACGCCAGCGTCCCGGCGCCGCGATGACCTGGACGCAGCGCCTCGCCACACTCGGCTACGCCTTCCCTGGCGCCGTTCTGGCAGTGGGACTGTTCATCCCGGTGGCCGCGCTGGACAACTGGCTGATCGAGCGCGGCCGCATCTGGTTCGGCTTCGGCGGCACCGAGATCCTCAAGGGCACGCTGCTGGTCATGCTGCTGGCCTATCTGGTGCGCTTTCTTGCGGTCGGCTTCGGCCCCATCGACAGCGGGCTGCATCGTATCACCCGCAACATCGACGAAGCCGCCCGCAACCTCGGCAGTTCCACCACCGCATTGCTTGCCCGGGTGCATCTCCCCATCCTGCGCGCAAGCCTGCTGACTGCCGCGGCGCTGACCTTCGTCGATATCATGAAGGAAATGCCCATTACCCTGATGACCCGTCCGTTCGGCTGGGACACGCTGGCCGTGCGGGTGTTCGAGATGACCTCGGAAGGCGAATGGGAGCGCGCCGCGCTGCCTTCGCTCGCCATCGTCGTTGCCGGTATCATCCCCATCATTCTCCTGACCTGGCGTGGAACACGCCCGCTTGACTGATCCCCCATGGCTGAACTGATCCTCGACTCGGTCTCGCAGTCGTACGCCGCGCGACAGATCATTGCCGACCTTTCCTTCACCCTGCCCGAAGGGGCGATCGGCTGCCTGCTCGGCCCGTCGGGCTGCGGCAAGACCACCGCGCTGCGGTGCATCGCCGGCTTCGAGCCGATCCGGACGGGCGAGATCCGCATCGGCGGCGAAATCGTCAGCCGCCCCGGCTGGATGCTGCCCGCGGAGAAACGACGCGTCGGTATGGTATTCCAGGACTACGCCCTGTTCCCGCATCTGAATGTGGCGGACAACGTCGCCTTCGGTCTGCGCGGCCAGACTCCGGCTGAGCGTCTGACACGGATCGACGAATTGCTGGCACTGGTCGGCCTGGCCGGCCACGCCGGGCAGTTTCCGCATCAGCTTTCCGGCGGGCAGCAGCAGCGCGTGGCGCTTGCCCGCGCGCTGGCGCCGCGCCCGCGCCTGATCCTGATGGACGAGCCGTTCTCCAATCTCGACGTCGACCTGCGTGAACGCCTGTCGCTCGAAGTGCGCGACATTCTCAAGCGCGAAGCCACCACCGCACTGATCGTCACCCACGACCAGCACGAGGCCTTCGCGCTGGCCGACTGGGTCGGCGTCATGCATGAAGGCCGCATCCAGCAATGGGACACGCCCTACAACCTGTATCACGAACCGGGCAACCGCTTTGTCGCCGATTTCGTCGGGCAGGGTGCGCTGGTGCCGGGAGAGGTGATCAACGACCATCAGGTGGAAATCGAGCTCGGCGTGCTGGAAGGACACATCCCGGTCGAGTGCGACGCCAGCGGCTGCGACGAATGCGTGCGCAACTGCCACGTCGACGTGCTGCTGCGGCCGGACGACATCATCCACGACGACGACAGCCTGCTGCTGGCCGAGGTCGAAAACAAGGCCTTCCGCGGCGCCGACTTCCTCTACACGCTGAAACTGCCGAGCGGCCAGCACGCCCTGTCGCTGGTGCCCTCGCACCACAATCACGCCATTGGCGAGAAAATCGGCATCAAGCTGGCCGCCGATCATGTCGTGGCATTCCGCCGCGAATAATTCCATGCTGCCCTCGCCTCTTCGCGGCTTGCTGTTCCATGTAGGGATGGGCTTTATCGCCGCCCTGTTGCTGATGCTGGCCGTGATCGGACTGGGTGTCACCCAGATGGCCCATCTCAACGGCGAGCTCGCGAACGTGGTATCGGTCAACAACGTCAAGACGCGGCTGGCCTCGCGCATGCGCGACACCCTGCGTGATCGCGCAATGCTGATGCATAACATCGTGGTTTCGATCGACCCATGGGAAAAGGACGCACTTTTTACCCAGTTCATGGAATACGGCGAGCGCTATTCCAAGGATCGTATCCAGTTGAAGGCGATGCTCGAGACACCCGAAGAGAAGAAGCTGATGGCCGAGCTGGATGCCAGTACCGTCGCCAATCAGCCGGTCATGTTCGAGGTCGTCGAGTCCGCACTCGACGAGAACAATTACGGTGCGCTGACCCTGCTGCAGAAACAGGTCATTCCCTTACAGAATCGTCTGGTCGAGGCACTCGACAACATGACCAGTCTGCAGCGCAGGGATAATGAAGCCGCGCTGGGAAAAACCTTCGCAGCCTACCAGTCCACGCGCAATCTGATGCTGGTGCTGGGCATCTTCGCGGCCTTGCTGGCTTCGCTGGTGGCCGTACTGGTGGGCCGCAGCATGCTGAAACAGACCCGCCAGCTGGAAGCGGAAAGACAGAAATACCAGACCCTGTTCGAGACCAACTCGGATGCCGTCGTCATCCTCGACAACACCGGCTTCACCGACTGCAATCCGGCCACGCTGTCGCTGTTCGGCATGGATACGGTTGAAGAATTTCTGCACTCGTCGATACAGAAGCTCGGCACGCCGATCCAGGCCAATGGCGCGATGGCCATCGACAACGCCATGCGCGCCATCAATCTGGCGCGCCATCTGGGGCACGCCACCATCGACTGGCAGGGCGTGCGCAAGGACGGCTCGGTGTTCTCGGCCGAGATCGCCCTCCATGCCATGACGCTGGAAGGCAAGCCGGTGATCCAGGCAATCATGCGCGACGTCTCCGAACGCCGGGCCGCCGAGGCCGCCAAGGAAGCGGCCCGCGAAGCAGCCATCCAGATGGCACGCGCCAAATCGGAGTTCGTCGCCAACGTCAGCCACGAAATCCGTACCCCCATGCACGGCATCCTGGGGATGAGCGGGCTCCTGCTGAAGACCCCGCTCGACGGTCGTCAGCGCGAGTATGTGTCCACGCTGAAAAACTCGGCCGAGAGCCTGCTCGCCATCATCAACGACATTCTCGACTTCTCCAAAATCGAGGCGGGCAAGCTCTCCATCGAACAGATTGCCTTTTCGCCAGCTTCCCTGGTGCGGGGCGTGACAGCCCTGTTCCAGGCACGCGCGCTGGAAAAAGGCCTGAAGCTCACGCTCTCCCTGCCCGATGAGACGCCCGCTGCCTTGCTCGGCGACCCCACCCGTATCCGCCAGATACTGCTCAATCTGGTCGACAATGCCATCAAGTTCACCCACCAGGGCGAAGTCGAACTGCGCGTGCGCTTCGAGACCAGCGAAGACGGCATCGGCTGCCTGTTCAGCGTGCGCGACAGCGGCATCGGCATGGATGACAAAACCCAGGCACGCCTGTTTCAGGCCTTTTCGCAGGCCGACTCGTCGACCACGCGACGTTATGGCGGCACCGGTCTCGGACTCGCGGTCAGCAGCCAGCTGGCAGGCCTGATGGACGGACGGCTCACGGTCGAGAGCGCACCGGACAAGGGGAGCTGTTTCACCTTGTACCTTCCTCTTGCCGCGACGACTCAACCACTCGCCGAGCTTCCAGTGCAACCCGCCATCCAGTTACGGGGCCGTGTCCTGATCGTGGAAGACCATCCCGTCAACCAGAAAGTCCTGTCCCATCAATTGCGTGAAATGGGCCTGCAGTATGTCGTGGCGGCCAGCGGCACCCAGGCTCTGGACCTGCTGTCGGCCGGCGCATTCGATATCGTGCTCATGGACTGGCAAATGCCGGAAATGGATGGCCTGGAAGCCACCCGACGCATCCGCCAGCTGGCAACCGACACCCGCAGCATTCCGGTCATCGCACTGACCGCCAATGCCAATGTCGGTTTCCGTGAAGCCTGTCTGGCGGCAGGCGCGAACGATTACCTCAGCAAACCCTATACCGAAGCGGCGCTGGCCGCGTTGTTGAGTCAATGGTTGCCGAATTCCATGCCTGTTGCGACGGCCGCCCCGCTGCTCGACCTGCCCGCCCTGCATGCCCGCTACCCCGGCAATCCTCAACTGGTGCACGACCTGGAAACACTTTTTGTCTCCACCACCGAAACCAGCCTTGCCGCGCTGAAGCGTGAAATCGAGCAAGGCCGTGCCGAGCCCTGCCGCAAGGAGGCGCATGCACTCAAGGGGGCCGCCGCCAGCGTGATGGCCGTTGCCATGCAGGAAGGCGCCGCACGCATCGAAGCCTGCGTGCAGCGCGACGATTTCGCTGCCGCCGCGGCTGAGCTGGCGGCGCTGGAAGAACACTTCCGGGTCCATGCGGGCGCCGGACATTGACGCGCGCCCTGCAACGCGTAGGATAAAAAACAAGCTGTCCTGGAGACACGTCATGATGCGCATGCTTCCCGCCCTTCTCGCCTGGCTTTGCAGTCTGCCGGCACTCGCAGTCGAGCCGCCCGCAGCCCCTGCCACACGGACCGCAACGCCTGCCACGCAGGCCGCGCCCGCCAAGAGCTGGATCGACGTCACGCCGACACCCTATGGCCCGATGCTGATGCAGCAGGCCCCACCGCCGCCCTACCGCGATTACCAGATGAATCGCATCCTGACCCCCGAGGAAAAGGCACGCTGGCGCGAGATGGCCATGCCCATGATGGCGCATCTGATGCAGATGGATGCGCGCGAGGCGATGAACCATTTTGCCGTCAAGTACAAGGCCAAGCCGGGCGTGTCGTTCGATCAGGTGGTCGAATCGATGATGCTGCGTGCCAACGAGGTGAATCTGAAATTCGTCGGCAAGAACCTGCTCTGGAAGGAATTCCGAGCGGTGCTGAACGACGACAAGGCGCCCCGTGTCGAAGTGTTCAGCTTTTGCGACATTGCCGTCGGGCGGGAGCTGCTGAAGATCATTCCGGAAATCGTCGTCTTTCTGCCTTGCCGCATCGCGGTAATGGAAGATGGCGACAAGAACATCTGGGTCCTGACACTGGACTGGGACGCGACCTGGCTCGACCAGGCCGGCAAGCATGCGGATATCACGCCAGAATTGCGCAAGGATGTGATGGCTATCCGCGATAAACTGGATAACGTGATGCGTGCCGGGGCCGACGGCGCCCTATAAATCCATCTGCCGCATACGAAAAAAAACCGAATACCCGCCACGGCGGCAGGATGGCACCATGCGGGATTCGAATCTGCCACGGCCAGACCGCATGCCTGTATTGTCCTCTCCCTTCATCTCGCTTCCGGTACTGGAACGGAATTTCGCCGATGGCCTCGCAGCCATGCTGGAAAACCATCGCAGCCTCGGCGTCTATATCCTCGCGCTGGCCAACGCCGCCTACGACCCGAAGCTGTGGGCACAGCTCTCGCCCGCCCTGGCTGCCCGCCACGGCGAGCTCGCCCGCCATCTCACGGAGAGGCTGCGGAACGGCCAGACACTCATCGAGCCGGCCGACGACGTGCAGGTCTTTCTCAAGCTTCTCGCCATCGGCTTCGATCATCTGAAAACGATGGAGAACCGCTGCGCCGGGCCGTGGCATCTGTTCTTCAACCCCATTCGTGCGCTGCGTCCGCCTCGCATCAGCGGAATGAAATTCGACGGCCTGCTGCGTCCGTTCGACCCCGCGGGCTTCCATTTCAACAAGCCCTTTCTCGACAAGGAAATCCTGTGGGAAGGCGAGCTCGCCGCCAAGCCGGCACGTCTCCTGTACAACAAATTCCCTTTCGCGCAGTTGCACGGCCTGCTGGTTCCCGAGCCCCTGCGCCAGATGCCGCAATATCTCACGCCCGAACTGCATGGCTGGGCCTGGCACCTGTGCGCCCATGCTGGCACGCACGGCCTGTCCCTCGCCTATAACAGCACAGGTGCCGGCGCATCGGTCAACCACCTGCACTTCCAGAGTTTCGTCCAGGCGAAACCGTTGCCGGTGAGGTATCCGTGCTTCACCCACAACGGCGGCAGCGAATCCTATCCGCTTCCCTGCCAGCGCTTCACCGAACCCGCCGACGCCTGGCTCGAACTCGATCGCCTGCATGCGCACGACATTCCCTACAACCTGATCTACAGCAAGAACTGCCTGCACCTCGTCGCCCGCGTGCCACAGGACAGCGATCAATTGAGCGGCCGTTGCCGCGGCTACGGCTGGAACGAGATGGCCGGCGCGGTCACGCTGTTCAGCCGGAAGGAATTTGACGCGCTGAGTGCAGCCGAATTCGAGGCGGAACTGGCGAACTTCATGCCTTGAAAGGGGCGATGCGACTGCCCATCTTGGCGCTGTTCGGCCAGAAACGCGCCCGGCCGGGTGAGTCATGGTGATTCAACGAACCACCCTCATCACAAGCTGATGAGGCAATCACGTGCGTGCAGTAAAAACATTCGGGAACACCGGATAGCTCATGCGTTCGGGCGAAATCCTCGTCATGCAAACGTACAAATGGCCTGACGATTCTTGGCCATGGATATTCATGTATCGACCAATCCTTGGCGTATTTATACGTATTGCAGCCCGCACCCGCATGCAATTATAAAAGCCACTCGCAGCGTATTTTTTGCGATAACCCTCAAAGGAGACGAGACATGCCGTTTATCAATATCAAGATTATCGAAGGGGTTTTTAGCGATGCGCAGAAACAGGAAATCATCAAAAAAATGACGGATACCATGGTATCGATCGAAGGCGAAAACATGCGAGGGGTGACCTGGACGGTCATCGAGGAAGTCAAGAGCGGAGACTGGGGTATCGGAGGAAAAGGATTGACGACTGAGGACGTCAAATCGCTGGCCGCGGGTAAATAGTGTTTCCCGCCGCAGACAAGTAGGCATCCCGGGCTAAAAGCCAAAGTCTCTCGATAGGCCACGCAAACGAGCTATCGAGAGGCAACTCGAACGAGTAGCAAATTTGAGTGATTACCCTGAGGCCTGCGAAACTCGCGCCCTGGGGTCGGCCTCTGCAAAGAACCTTGCACCGATCATGTCACTTGACAGGGTTGCCGCTGCGGAAAGTCCGGCTACGCGCATCTTTCCTATAAGACAATTACCTGCCCTTGCCGCAGCGCCTCAATCCCCCAGTCGGGCGCGGCGACTCGCAGTTCGTTCATGATCGCCGCTTCGTTGCCGGGTTTCAGATGCGTGATCCAGATCTCGGGACGCACACGAAGCATGCGCAGTTCCGCCGCCAGCGAATCCGGCCAGTGATGCTTCGAGGCCCTGGCGATCCCGACCAGCGCATTCTCGAACGAGGTTTCGATGATGAGGTGGCGCAGGTCGGGAATCGCGTTGAGCGCCGCGACGAAGGCATCGCTGTGGGTGGTGTCGCCGCTGAACACAAGGCTGCCGGCCGCCGTGGCCACTTGCAGGCCGCATGCCGGCACCGCGTGGTTGGCCGGCAGCGGACGCAATGTGCGTCCCTTCAGGGTGCACGCCTCGCCCAGGCCGAGCGGCGCGAAGCGCAGCCAGGGTTCGGCCTCGCTGGGGATCTTGCGAAAATCCGGCCATAGCTGCCAGTTGAAGAGATGGCTGGACAGCACTTCCAGCACCTCGGGCAGCGCGTGCACGGTGACCGGCGCACCGCGCAGGTCGCCGACGCTGTCGAGCAGCAGCGGCAATCCCAGCACATGGTCGAGATGGGCATGGGTGAGAAACACGTGGTCGATCTTCACCAGTTGTTCGAAGTCGAGCGTGGTGAGGCCGCTGCCAGCGTCAATCAGCACGTCGTCGTCGAGCAGCAGGCTGGTCGTGTGGCGCCCGCTGCCGATGCCGCCGCTGCAGCCCAATATGGTCAGTTTCATGGTCATTTTGTCGTGTAGACGAACACACCGTCCCAGTCGGCGGGCGGCGGCGTTGCGCGGAAATGCGCGATGCGCTCAAGATAGATATCGTACAGCGGACGCGGGACTCGGGCACCGAGCGCGCGCAGCATCGACTCGGCGGCCTCCCAGTCGCGCGCCTGGTAGCGCGCGAAGGCAAGCTCGAAATCGCTGGCCGTCTGGCGCACCGCTTCGTCCAGGCCGTCCTTCCGGCCCAGCGGCTCGTAGATCGCCACCGGCGTCTCCTTGCCCTTGACACGCACGTCGTCGATTTTCATGAAGTGGTGATCCGGATCGGCGTCGACCGTCGCCTGCGTGGCCAGGATGCCGACTCCATACTGCTTGGTGATGCCCTCGAGACGCGAGCCGAGGTTTACCGCGTCGCCCATCACGGTGTAGGACATGCGGAATTCCGAACCCATGTTGCCGACGCTCATACGCCCGCTGTTGACGCCGACGCCGATCTTCACCTCGGGCCAGCCGCGCACGGCGAATTCCCGGTTCAGTTGCGGCAGCGCGGCCTGCATGTCGAGCGCGGTCTGCACCGCGCGGGGAGCATGATCCGCGAGATCCACCGGTGCGTTCCAGAACGCCATGATGGCGTCGCCGATGTATTTGTCGATGGTGCCCCGGTTGTGCTGGACGATGCGCGTCATGCTCGACAGATAGGCGTTCAGCACTTCGGCGAGTTCGGTTGGCGCCAGTTTTTCCGAGAAATTGGTGAAGCCGCGGATATCGGAAAACAGCACCGTCATCTCGCGCGATTGCCCTTCCATCGTGTAGTGCGCCGGATCGCGGCTCATCTCGTCGGCGAGCTCAGGCGGCACATACTGGCCGAACAGCCGGGTGATCTGGCGCTTGCTGCGCGTCGCGGCAAAAAATCCGTAGGCGGTGTTCAGCGCATACAGGCCGAACACCGTGAGCATCGGCGCCGCCATCGGTACGACCCGGAAATGCGACCAGGCGGCCGCATAGGCCGCCAGCAGCAATCCGAGCATCGCCAGGCTCGCCATCAAACCGGCTACCGGCCCGAAGCGCAGCAGCACCCCCGTCAGCAGCGCACCCAGCCACAGCACGGCGAGCAGACGCGCGTCGTCGGCCCACGGCGGCATGCTGCGAGTGGTGCCGTCGAGCATGCCGGCGATCAGGTGGGCGTGAATCTCGACGCCCGGGAAGGCATTGGAAAACGGCGTCACGCGCAGGTCGGTCAGCCCCGGGGCGGTAGAGCCCACCAGCACGATGCGGTTTTCCAGTTGGGCCGGCGCCACCTTTCCCGCCAGCACCTGCGCCGCCGAAATGTAGGGGAACGGCGAACCGGCACGATACGGCACATACACCGTGCCATCCCGGCTCAGCGGCACGCGGAGGCCGCCCACCTCGATCCACGGCGTGCGGTATGACCTGCCGGGCAGGCGGCTTTGCTCGACACCCGCCGTCACCGGATCGCCGCCGAACGCCGCCCTCAGCGTGGCGGCCGACAGCGCCAGGTAATAGCCCTTGCCGAACGGCGCCACCAGACTCATCTGGCGCGCCGTGCCATCGGCATCGGCCTGCATGTTGAAGAATCCGCCACCCTGCGCAGCCTTCTGGAAGACCGCCAGATTCGCGCCATAGCCCGCAGGCGGCGGCATGCCCGGGTGCAGCGGGTCGAACGCCGTGACAGGCAGGGACGGCGGCGGCAGCATGCCGGTATGGGCGTCGCCGTAGCCCGCCGGAATGAAGTAATAGCCGAGCGAAACCGGGCGTTCGGCAAGTGCCCGGGCAAAGCGCGCGTCATAATCGAGGTGCGGGGCGAGGTCATCGAGCGCCGCCCGGAACGCGCGGTTGGACGCGAGATCGTGCTGCGCCAGCTGTTTGAGCGTAGCGAGACCCGAACTCGTATCCGGTTCGGCGAACACCACGTCGAACCCGACCGCCGCCACGCCGTAGCGGTCGAACAGTTGTTCGACGAGCGCGGTCATTTTGTCGCGGCTCCACGGCCAGCGTCCGACGCTTTTCAGGCTGGCTTCGTCGATGTCGAGGATGGCCACGCGATCGTCCGTTCCCGCCGCCGCGGTATGTTTCAGCCAGGCGTCATACAGCCAGGCCTCGGCACGCTGCATGGACGCGACATGGATCAGTCCGCCCACATGCGCCGCGATCAGCAGGACGAACAGCGCGGACAGCCCCGCCTGCGCCAGCCGGGACGGGATGCGTATCACCGGATACGGTAGAGGCGACCGGGCAGATCTTTTCCGTGCACCGCATCGAGGCGTCCGCCGACGGCCTCGCCCAGCTCGGCCAGGCGATCCGCCGGGTGCGGATGCGTCTTGTACAGCAGGCTGGTCCGGCTGTCCTTGGCGGGCAGCCCGGCCAGATCCTGCAAGACCTCGGGCAGCCCCCAGGGATCGTAGCCGGCGCGCGCGGCCAACACGATGCCGACGCGATCGGCCTCGAATTCGGCGTTCTTGTCGAGCCCGCGCGCCATGATTTCCGCACCGTTGCCGATCAGGTTCTGCACCACCTGGTCGCTGTCCTTCACCTTGTTGCCGGCTGCCTGACCCAGCGCACCGATCAGGCTCGACTGCTTGAGCACCTTGAGATGATGTTTCAGGGTGACGTGCGCGATTTCATGCGCCAGCACGCCGGCCAGTTCGGCTTCGTTGTTCAGGCGCTGGTAGAGGCCCCGGGTCACGAAGATATAGCCGCCGGGCGCGGCGAACGCGTTGATGTCGTCGGTATCGAGCACGCCGAAACGCCAGGTGACGTCCTTGCGGCTGCTTTGCAGCGCCACCCAGTTGCCGACCAGATTGACGTAGCGCTGAAGCTTGTCGTCGCGAACCAGCGGCACGGCACCCAGCAGGTCGCCCGCGATCTGTCTGCCGATGCGCGTCTCCTCTTCGGGCGAGTAATCGCCGAACAACGCAAATCCCAGTTGCCGGGCATCGATTTTCTGCTTGGCCGGCGGCGAAGGCGCGGCCGTGTTTTGCGCGGCATCAGGCGCAGGCGAGGTCTGTTCCGGCTGCGTTTTCCTGTCCTTGTTCAGTTCCTGTTTGACGCGTTCTTCGAGCAGCTTGCCGAAATCCAGCCCCGACGCCACGCCGCTGAACGACACCAGCACAACGGCCAGAACCATCCATTTGATTTTCATCAGTTGGTCTCCCACGGCGACGACGTCCTGTTGGACTGGGGGGCGGGCAGGGCCGCCACGTTGGCCGTCGTCAACCCGGACTGGGCGGCGAAACTGCGCGCCTGCGCCGGGGTCGCCTGCCAGGCGTTCATCCGGGCCAGTTCCTCGCCATTGAACCGGGCCTGTTTCAGGTCTTCGTCGTTCAGACCGCGCAAGCCCGCCACCGCCACCACGCGGCTGGGATCGGATCGGGTCGTGGCCGCACCCACCACGTCGCCCAGCCCCGCACCGCCCAGTCCGCCCGCCCCGGCCCGCACCGAGAGCAGCCGGATCCAGCCGGTCGACTTGCCGGAGGTGACGCGCAGCCAGCCTCCCTGTTTGGCAAGAATATCGACGCTGGCCCCCTTGGGCACGCTCGCCGCCACGCTGGACGATGCGTTCGGCTGGCTATACAGCTTGTCGTTGCGCAGGACCGTGCCGGGCGCGGCGAGCGCCGATGCGGCCACCGCACACAGCGCCAGCGCACCTGCCGGAATCAGGAATCTCTTCATGGTGTGTCTTCTCCGTCTGAAGCGAAACTGTAGGGCCTGCCATCCGATGGTGCAAGCGCCGGCAATGGCGTTAAGATGCCGCGATGAATTTTCTCGCGGCCTCCATCGAATCCCTCGGCGCCAAGGTCGTCGGCTGGTTCACCGTCGGCTATGGCATGTTCGCGTTTCTGGTCCAGGCCAGCCTGCTGCTGCTGGAACCCGCCACCTGGAACCGCGCCACCTTCGACGTCGTGGTGAAGCAGGTGTACTTCACCGCGGTGCAGATCCTGCATGTCTTCCTCGGCTACGCGATGGTGATTTCGTGGCTCTTCATCACCATCATCCTCTCCACCGCGCGCGACTTCGGCCTCACCGAATTCGCCAGCGAGATGACCATCCGCGTCCTGGTGCTGGAACTGCTGCCCTTCCTGACCGCGTTGTTCGTGGCCTTGCGCTCGGGCAGCGCCATCAACACCGAAGTCGCACTGATGCGGGTCAACAACGAGTTGGATGCGCTGGCGCATTGCAAGGTTCCGCCGATGCAGTTCGAGTTCCTGCCGCGGCTGATCGGCGGGGTCGTATCGGTCGTCACCCTGGCCGGTCTGGCCGGCCTGCTCGCCATCCTGATGGGCTACCTCGCCATCTACGGCATGAACGCCGCCGGTTTCGAACCCTATACCCGGACCATCGCAAAAATCTTCGATTTCAGGATCATGGCAGGCCTGATCGTCAAGTGCGCGCTGTTCGGACTGGCGGTCACCCTGATCCCGGTCACCGCCGGGCTGGAGACGCCGAAGAAGCTCTTCATGGTGCCGGTCTCGGTGCTGCGCGGCATGATGCGGGTGTTTTTCGCCATCGTGGCGATCGAGGTGGTGTCATTAGCGCTCAAATACATCTGACCGCGTTCGACGACCGCGCCAGCCTGATGGCCGCCGTGGCGGCGCTTCCGGACGACGTGGCGCGCGTCGCGCCCGACCTGCCGCTGCGGGCGAATCTGTCGGCGCTCGACAACATCGCGCTGATCCCGCTCTACCAGCGCCATTGCAGCGCGGCCGAATCGGTCCGGCTGGCACAGGCCATGCTCGAGCGGCTGGGATACGCCGACCTCGCCCCGCTGCGCGACCCCGACATGACCCCGGCGCAGCGCTTCGCCACCAAACTGGCGCGCGCGCTTATCCTCAGGCGTCCGCGCCTGGTCATCGACCACCCCGGCGCCATGCTTTACGATGTGCCCTATCCGGCCTTCATCCGGCAACTGGCGGAGCGGGCGGAGATGACCGGCACCTGGGAGATTTTCGACTTCGGCTGGAACCAGGCACTTTATCGAGCATGAACACACTGCATTTCAAGGTCGGGCTGTTCGCCGCTGCGTCGCTGCTGCTGGTCGGGATTTTCATGGTTTATCTGCTGCATGCGCGCGGCTTCTTCGACAAGACCTTCCATCTGCAACTGGCCGCCGCCAGTGCCGACGGCGTGGCGCCCGGTGTGCCGGTGGTGTTCTCCGGCATCGAGATCGGCCGTGTCACCACGCTCGGCCTGAATGAAAACGGCGGCATCATCATCCATGCCGAGTTCCTCGACCGCAATGCCAGATGGCTGAAGGAAAACAGCAGCTTCATCCTCGACAAACCCATCGTCGGCGGCGCCAAGATCCGGGTCGATTCACCCGATCTCCAGGCCCCTGCGTTGCCCGACAACGCCACCATGCTGCTGCTCACGTCCGACATCAGCAAGGAAATCCCCGCGCTGGTCGAACGGGTCAAGGCGATCCTCGCCAATGTGGAACACCTCACCCGCAAGGATGGCGAGATCAACGCCACGCTGGCCAACGTGAAGACGGTGACCGGACGCATGACCGGTGAATACGGGGTGCTCGAAGGCGTGCTCGGCAGTCCGGAAAAAGCACGCGCGGTGACCGACTCGCTGGACAAGACCCGTGCGCTCATTACCCGGCTCGACGCCATGACCGCGAAGACCGATCAATGGCTGTTTGCCCGGGACGGCATGGCCGAGCAGACGAAAGCCTCGCTGGCGCAGGTCCGGCTGATGCTGAACGATGCGCAGTCGAGCCTGAAGAAGGCCGACGCCGTGATGGCGAATACCGTGGAGATTTCCGCCAACATCAAGGACGGTACGCAGGATATCGCCCAACTGCGTACCGAGATCGACGATGCCGTGCGCAAGGCCAACGATCTGATCAACGAAATCAACAGGAAATGGCCATTCGCCCGCGAGCCCGAGGTGAAGCTGCCATGAAATCGCTGCGTGCCCTGGCCGCTCTGCTTCTGCTCGCCGCCTGTGGCAGCGGAGGGCCGCCGCCGCCCGACTGGAAGACCGATTCCGCCGACCTCGTCGCGCGCTACCAGAAATACGCCCTGCTCGGCGAAAACACGCTGGCCGAGCGTTATTTCCAGCAGGCCGTTGCCGCCACCGGCGGCGCGGGCCGCGTGGCCGAGACGGCTCATTTGTGGCTGGTACGCTGCGGCATCCGCCGCGCCATGCTGATCGACGATACCTGCACGGAGTACGCCGAGCTTGCCCGCATGGCACCCAGCGCGACGGATCAGGCCTACTATCGGTTCATCACCCTGCGCTGGGAAGACCTCGACCCTGCCCTGCTGCCGCCTCAGCATCGGGACGTGTTGCGTGCCCCGACCGGCCGGCGTTCTGAAACACTCGACACGATCACCGATCCGCTGGCGCGCCTGCTCGATGCCAGCCTGCTGGTCATGCGCCAGGAGGCCGATGCCGCCACACTGGTCATCGCCACCGAAACGGCCTCCTCCCAGGGATGGCGCCAGCCACTGCTGACTTTCCTGAAACTCCAGCGGGAACAGGCCGTTGCTCGGGGGGATCGCGCCGAACAGGCGTGGCTCGACCAGCGTATCCGGCTGGTGGAAACAAGTTTCTTTCCGCCTCCCAGATAGGCTGCCCGACTTGCTCACTGCCATCCGGCGGCGAGCGGACGGGCATCCCGTCCGGATTTCGGCGCGGAGACCTTAAAAAATCCCTCATGCCTCATTGACAAGCCCGTGCACGATGATTACCGTGCGCCCACAGGGAATCATTATTCCCTGTAAAAAAATACCAAGCAGTAAACAGAGGCAGGCTGTAATTCCAAATAGTCAACAGGAGGAGTCAACCATGAAATACACTGCAATCGCACTGGCTGCGATGGCGGCATTCGCCACCGCCGCACACGCCGCCCCCCCCATGATGTCCGTCGAGTGGACCGCTCAGGCCTGCGACGCCTTCAATAAGGATCCCGTCCTGACCAACGACCTGGGTACGAAATGGATCAAGAACAACGCGGGACGCGGCTACAAGATCATTCACCTGTACCGCACCGACTGTGGCGAGGCGACGCAGACCGAACTGAAGATCCAGGACAAGGACGGCAAGGCCATCTGCGTCTACGGCGGCGCGGTGCAAAGCTCCAAGATGGACTATGCGGTCGACTACACGATGCATGCCACCACCGATCGCTGGGACGAAATGGGTGCGGGTGAATACGGCCCGATGAAGGCCATGATGTTCGGCCGCCTCAAGTTCACCGGCCCGAAAATGGAAGCCATGAGCGTGATGGGCCCGTTCGAGCACTTCCTGCTCCTGCCGGGCAAAGTCCCGGGCGACAAGGCCTGCCCCCACCAAGTGAACGGTTGACGCCGCAAAAAAAGCCGGGAGCTTCCCGGCTTTTTTGCGTCAGTGAACCGTTCCCGCCTGCGCGTCGAGCGGGCGGCCATTGCTGATTTCCTCCGGCGTGGCCTCACGAATATCCATCACGTTCACCAGACAGGTCACGCTTTGCCCGGCCAGCGAGGGGTTGCCGTCCAGCGTAAGCTTTCCGTCTTCGATCGCCGTGACGTAAAAGACCTTGGTCTCGCCCGACGCGTTCTCGAACAGGACTTCAGCTCCGACGCGACGGAACTCCGGCGGCACGTTTTCAAGGTCGTCCACGAACACCAGGCTCTCGTCACGCAGCCCGTACCCTTCTTCGGGGGACAGGGTGATTTCGATGCGATCGCCTACCGCGCGGCCTGCCACAGCCGATTCGATGGCGGGCAGGATGCCGCTGTTGGCGCCCTGCACATACCCCACCGGGATGTCATGCTGCTCGACGACCATGCCGCGCGAATCAAGAATGGAATAGGTAATGTAGACAAGCGTGTTTTGTATCGCGGTAAGCATGCTGTTTCATCCATCTTTAATCGAACAAGGCGTCACGTCCGCGCCAAACCCGCTAAACGTATCGCCTGCATATGATACCTTCGAAGTCCGCCCTCCACATCGCATGCTCATGAAACCGCTCAAAACCCTGTCCGCCTGGAAAGCCCTGGAACAGCACTTCAAGGCCATGCGAAGCTTCGACATGCGCGCCGCCTTCCGTGAAGACGCCAGTCGTTTCGACCAGCTCTCGCTGCGCTGCGGCAACCTGCTGCTCGACTATTCAAAAAATCGCGTCACCTCCGACACCCTGGGCCTGCTGATGCAGCTTGCCCGCGAATCCGATCTGGAAGGCCTGCGAACCGCCATGTTCAGTGGCGAACGCATCAATTTCACCGAACACCGCGCCGTACTGCATACCGCTCTGCGCGCCCCGGTGCGCCCACCGCTGGTGGTGGAGGGCATACACGTCGAGCACGAAGTTGCGGCAGTGCTTCGCCGCATGCAGAATTTTGTCGAGTCGATCCACAACGGCAACTGGCGCGGTCACACCGGCAAGCCGATCCGCGACGTGGTGAACATCGGCATCGGCGGCTCCGACCTCGGGCCGGCCATGGTATGTCACGCACTCGATCATTACGCCGTGGAGAACGTGCGGGTGCATTTCGTCTCCAATCTCGACCCGGCCCATCTGGCCGGCACACTGAAGCTGCTCGATCCCGAAACCACGCTGTTCGTCGTCGCCTCGAAAACCTTCACCACCCTTGAAACCCTGGCCAATGCCAATTCGGCCAAGGCCTGGCTACTCGCTGCACTGCGCGCGCCGGCCGCGATCGCGCGGCATTTCGTTGCCCTGTCGACCAACGCGCAGGCCGTTGAAGCCTTCGGCATCGATCCCGACAACATGTTCATCTTCTGGGACTGGGTCGGCGGCCGCTATTCGCTGTGGTCGGCGATCGGTCTGTCGATCGCGCTGCAGATCGGATGGGGTAATTTCCAGGCCCTGCTCGCGGGCGCACATGCGATGGACGTCCACTTCAAGGAGGCGCCGCCGGAGGCCAACATGCCGGTGATTCTCGGCATGCTCGGCATCTGGTACGCCAACTTCTGGGGCACCGACACCTACGGCATCTTCCCCTACGATCAGCGCTTGCACCTCCTGGTGCCGTTCCTGCAGCAGCTCGACATGGAATCGAACGGCAAGAACGTCAGCCGTGCGAATCGCCGGGTCAACTACAACACCGGCCCGATCGTGTGGGGCGCGCCCGGCACCAACGGCCAGCACGCTTTCTTCGAACTGATCCATCAGGGCACGCGCCTGATCCCGACCGACTTCCTGATGGCGGCGGTCAACGCCACGCCACTGGCCGATCAGCACGAATGGCTGCTGGCCAACTGCCTGGCGCAGACCGAGGCCCTGCTGAAAGGCAAATCGCGCGCGGTGATCGAGGCCGAGCTGATCGCCCAGGGCATGAGCCGGAAAAACGCACGCGCCCTCGCGCCGCACAAGGTTTTTCCCGGCAACCGCCCCAGCAACACCCTGCTCTACCAGAAACTCGACCCGCACACACTGGGCATGCTGATCGCGCTCTACGAACACAAGGTGTTCGTTCAGGGAGCCATCTGGCAAATCAACAGCTTCGATCAATGGGGAGTCGAACTCGGCAAACAACTGGCGCCACCGATTCGCGCCGCGCTGAGTTCGGTGCGCGCGGTCGGCGAACACGACGCCTCGACACAGGGGTTGATCGCCGACATCCGCCGGCGGCGCGGGCTCAGTACTTAACGCGCACGCGGTAGGTCAAGGTCGTCGCACCTTCCGCGGGCACCTTGACTTTCCACTCCGCGGTACCGGATGCCGCTTTGGTGTGCGGCTGCGATTCGTTCACCATCGTCCAGTCGCCCGGCATCGGCTCGCGCACGGTGACGGTCACCGCCTCCGGCTTGGCGTTTTTCAGCGCGATTTCATAGGCCGATTCGAATACATAGTTGAAGCGGCCGCTGCCCGCCAGCTTCTGGAAGACGGTCTGTTTCCTGTCCGCGGTCACGTCGAACGCTTCGCCCAGCTTCAGGCGTACGGTCTCGTTCTTCGGCGTATGATCGATGCGATCCTCGCCGACGAATTGTGCATTGCCTTGCCCGTCTTGCTTGTAGACGCGGATCACGCCCTTGGGCAAGGGCACGCCAAGGCCTTCACCCTTGTTGTCGAATTCGACGAACACGCCGACCTTGATCTTCTGGCCGATTTCTCCGACCTGCCCCGAGTAGTAGTAATTCGCCCCTTCGAGCAGGAATTCCTTTCTCACCGGCACCCGGCTCGCCGCCATCAGTGCAACCTGCTTGGTCTGGTTCTCCGCCAGCGTGGTGGGACGCTGCAGCGTGTAGAGATGGTATTCAAACAGTGATTCCTGCTGCATGTCGGCGGCATCGGCCGCTTTCGCCATGGCCATCGTCGCGCGCGGCACCGGCTGCGCCTCGCGCACCCGGTTGAGGTCGCCCGCCACCAGTTGCAGTCTGGCATTCCGATAGACCGCGCCGCTCTGGTTGGTCAGCGTCACCCAGCCATTCAGATCAAGCCGGTTGTCATCCGCGTTCAGCTCGGCCACATAGTCGGCACGCCATGACAGGCCACCGGTCAGGTAGGACAGCTCCAGGTTCTGCCCGCCCGCGACCGGGTTGAGCAGAGAAATGACCAGGGTGGGCGTATCGCGCAGGGTGTCGGGCACGCCGGGAAACGCCAGCCGCCCCGGTACGCCGGTTTCGATGCGGCCGTCGGCAAACTTGAGCACCACGCCGTTGTTGGTCGACAGGACGGTGGCGGTTTCGCGGGTTTCCACGTCGGTGCCCGCATGCATGCGGATGACGCTGACCTCGCGTCCGACATATTTTTCGAGCAGCTTTTGTGGGGTCAGCAGATCGAAATCGAAATTCTGTTCCTGCAGCCGGAATCCGGCGGGATTCGACAGATTGCGCAACTGCGCAGTTTCCGGGCGCATCTGCGCCGACACCTCGCGCCACGCCAGCTGATTGAAGTCGCGCTCCAGCCGGACCCGCCGCGTATCCTTCACCAGCGCCAGGTTGTCGTTGTAGATCGTGACCGCCACGCCTGACTGGTCGGATGCGGTGCTGACGACCTCATCGCGGCCGCTGGCCCAGCCGGCCTGGGCGGCAGTCATCAGCCCGGCGATCATCAGGGTGAACAGCGTCTTCTTCGTCATGCGGGGCTCCTTCAAGATTTTCCAGACTATATCCATGATGACCGAAGCACGCGAAAAAATGCTTCCCGGCGCTAGAATGAATGGACCGATCCCGTATTGAACGACATGACTTCAGACGACCCTTCCCTGTCACGCATCGTCGGCGGCGGCATCAATACCAGCGAATCCGAACAGCCGGTAGTCGTGACGCAGATGCTCGGCATCGCCCGCGGCGATCCGGTTCGAGAGGACATCCTGCGGGCACGTTTCCTGTCGTTCGATCCACTGTTCGATGCCGCCGCCGGTCTGGTTGCGCACCAACTGGTGCTGCGCGGCCGGGCCGCCGCGGCCGATGCACCGCCCGAACTCCGGCAAATGGAAGAGGACATGCTGCTGACCGGCCTGTATTCCCTGACACAGGATGGTCTGGCCGACAAACTGCCTTTGCTGGTGCGGATCAGCACGGGCATGCTGTTCAGCGAAGTGCCGCAGCAGCTCAATCACCGCAGGTTGGTCTGGTGTGTCGCCCTGGACAGCGAGCAACATCTGGCACGCGCACTGGCCCTGCAGGATGCGGGACTGATGCTGTGTCCCACGCTCAACCCCAAAGACGCGGTCGTACATGAGAGCATGTCTGCCTGGCGCTACCTGGCCTGCCATGTCGATGATCCGCCGCCGGCCGTTGCGGCGCGTCTGGTCGTGGACGGCGTGCGGCATGCTCACGCCCGGACCCGCTGGCCCGCGAGCACCTGGTTCCGGAGTGGCTTTTTTTCCGGCGACGCCCAGCCGGCCGGACTCAGCCACGAACAGGCTATCCAGCTGGATCTGCTGGCCATCGCCCTGCGCGAATCGGTTGAAACCCTGGTGCAGTTCTTCCGCCTGAATCCCGGCCTGGCGCCTCGCCTGCTCGCCATTGCCAACTCCCGGGCCGGCGGTTTGAGCCGTCCTGCCGAATCGACGGCGCACGCGCTGATCATGCTGGGGCCGCAACGTGCCAGCCGTGTGGCAGCCCTGCTGGCGTTGGCAGGCAGGCTGCCGACCGAGGCCTCGCGCCGCCATGCCATCACCGCGCTGACACGGGCGCTGTTCATGGGAAAGATCACCCGCTTGGGCGGCCCGGCCAAAAGTGCGGCCGCCGCATTCGAAATCGGCCTGCTTTCGACCGCCACCCACGCCCTGTCGTTGCCACTGGAAGTGCTCATACGCAAACTGGGCCTGTCGGCAACCAGCGCGCGCGCCCTGAGCGCACATCCCTCGCCCGGGAGCGCCATGTTGCAGTTGGCCCATGCCTGCGAAAACAACGACGCCGAGACCCTGGCCACCTACTCACAGCAACTGGACATTCCCCTGCACCAGATCTCGGTAGCCTATCTGGATGCCCTGATCGCCGCATCGGAACTCGATGCCGCCCTGCATTGACAGCCATATTCCGGCTTGAACGGAAAATAACGCCCAACCGGGCAACCGGCCATGCGTCATACGACGAAGCGTGGTCCTTGGCCCTTTGGCGTCTTGCGGCCGCTCGCGGGCAGGGTCAACGCGGTCAGACGGGTTTTGATTTTGAGTTGGCATAAAATGGCGGTTTTGTCCGCCGCCGCCGCCATGCATCCCACCCTTGTTTTTGATATTGAAACGATTCCCGATCTCGCCGGGTTCGCCGCCGTCCACAACCTGGACGAGGCGTCGCTGACCCAGAACGAGCTCGTCGAAATGACGCTGCTCGCCCGCCGCCAGAAAACCGGCAGCGAATTCATGCCGCATCACCTGCACCGCATCGTCGCCATTTCCTGTGTGCTCCGGAGCAGCGACCAGCTCAAGGTGTGGTCGCTCGGCGAGCCGGACAGCAGCGAGGCGGAATTGATCCAGCGCTTCTATGACGGCATCGAACGCTATACCCCCCAGCTGGTCTCGTGGAACGGTGGCGGTTTCGATCTGCCGGTCCTGCATTACCGGGCCTTGATCCATGGGGTGGCCGCGGCACGCTACTGGGACTGGGGAGACGACGACAAGGAGTTCAAGTGGAACAGCTACCTGGGGCGCTATCACACCCGCCACCTGGACCTGATGGACGTCCTGGCGATGTACCAGCCGCGCGCCAACGCCCCGCTCGACCAGATGGCCAAACTGTGCGGCTTTCCCGGCAAACTCGGAATGGACGGCTCGAAAGTGCTGGATGCTTTCCAGAACGGCAAGATCGAGGCCATCCGTCATTACTGCGAAACCGACGTCATGAACACCTGGCTGGTTTACCTGCGTTTCCAGAAAATGCGCGGCACCTTAAGTGAGTCGGCGTATGCCAGCGAAATCGAACTCGCCCGCAGTACTGTCAGCGCGCACACGGCGGCGCACTGGCAGGAGTTTCTGGCGGCCTGGGGATAAACCTTTTCACCACAGAGGCACAGAGTAACAGCGATGAACGGTTCGGGAATTTTCTTGCGCTTTTCTCTGTGTCTCTGTGCCTCTGTGGTTAACGCATTGAAACCATGAACCCCATCGTAGACATTCTCTCCCTCGACCACGAGGGCCACGGCGTCGCGCGCATCGACGGCAAGGTCACCTTCGTCGACGGCGCCCTGGCGGGCGAACGCGCGGAAATCGCGGTCTACCGCAAACATGCCAAATACAATTCGGCCAACGCGGTCGCCATCCTCGACGCCAGCGCCCAGCGCACCGAGCCGCGCTGCCGCTATTTCGGCCACTGCGGCGGCTGCTCGATGCAGCATCTGGAAGCCAGTGCCCAGGTGGCCGCCAAACAACGCGTACTGGAAGACAACCTTGCCCGTATCGGCAAGGTCAGACCCGATGTGATGCTATCCGCCCTGCACGGACCGAGCTGGGGTTACCGCACCCGTGCACGGCTGTCCGCGCGCTGGGTCGACAAGAAAGGCGGGGGGCTGGTTGGCTTCCGCGAAAAACGTTCCAGCTACATCACCGACATGGCGAGCTGCGAGGTGCTCACACCCGATGTCTCGGCGCTGATCCAGCCGCTGCGCGCCCTGATCGGCGAACTGTCGAATGCCTCCCGCATCCCGCAGATCGAGGTGGCCGTCGGCGAGCATGTCACCGTACTGGTGTTCCGCCTGCTTTCCCCCTGGACCGACGAGGATGCCGCCAGGGTACGCACCTTTGCCGAGCGGCATCACATCCAGATCTGGGCGCAGGCCAAAGGACCCGATACCGTGCGCCCGTTCTGGCCCCGCTTCGCGCCCGAACTCAGCTACAGCCTGCCCGAATTCGGCCTCGTCATGCCGTTCCGGCCGACCGATTTCACCCAGGTCAATGTCGCGATCAACCGTGCGCTGGTGAGCCGGGCACTGCGCCTGCTCGCGCCCCAGCCAGGCGAACGCATTGCCGACCTGTTCTGCGGCTTGGGCAACTTCACCCTGCCCATCGCCCGCAGCGGCGCCGAGGTGATCGGCATCGAAGGCAGCACGGAACTGGTCGCCCGCGCACGCGCGAACGCGCTGCATAACGATCTGCCCAATGCCCGCTTCGAAGTCGACAATCTGTTCGACATGACGCCTGAAAAATTCGGCGCACTGGGACATTTCGACAAGCTGCTGATCGATCCACCCAGAAGCGGCGCGATCGAAGTCGTCAAATCCCTGCCCGACAGCGGCGCCCCGCATCGCATCGTCTATGTTTCATGCGACCCTGCCACCCTGGCGCGCGACACCGAGGTATTGTGTCATGTCAAGGGTTATCGCCTCGCCGCCGCCGGAGTGGCCAATATGTTCCCGCATACCGCACATGTAGAGTCGATTGCCCTGTTTACGCGGTAATCCATTAAAATCCCGCCTTTGCCCAGCCCACGACCCCTCGCCCCAACATGGCCCTCATCGTACAAAAATACGGCGGCACCTCGGTTGCCAACGTCGAACGCATTCGTGCCGTGGCAGAACGCGTCGCCAAATTCAAAATGCTCGGCCATCAGGTGGTGGTCGTGCTTTCCGCCATGTCGGGCGAGACCAACCGCCTGATCGCGCTGGCGAAAGACATCCAGGCCCGGCCCGACCCGCGCGAACTCGACATGCTGGTGTCCACCGGCGAGCAGGTCACCATTGCGCTCCTGGCGATGGCGCTGAAGGACCTGGGCCTGAAGGCCCGGAGCTACACCGGCGCGCAGGTGCGCATCCTCACCGACAACGCCCATACCAAGGCGCGCATCCTCAGCATCGATGAGGCCAACATGCGGCGCGACCTCGATTCCGGCCATGTGGTCGTGGTCGCCGGCTTCCAGGGCGTCGACGAGCAGGGCAACATCACCACGCTGGGCCGTGGCGGTTCCGACACCACCGGCGTGGCGCTGGCCGCGGCGCTGAAGGCCGACGAGTGCCAGATCTATACCGACGTTGACGGTGTCTACACGACCGACCCGCGTATCGTCCCCGAAGCACGCCGGCTGAAGACCATCACCTTCGAGGAAATGCTCGAAATGGCGAGCCTCGGCTCCAAGGTGCTGCAGATCCGCGCGGTCGAATTCGCCGGCAAATACAAAGTCAAACTCCGCGTGCTGTCCAGCTTTCAGGACGAAGGCGACGGCACCCTCATCACCTTCGAGGAAAACGACAACATGGAACAGGCCATCATCTCCGGCATCGCGTTCAGCCGCGACGAAGCCAAAATTACCGTGGTCGGCGTACCCGACCACCCCGGCATCGCCTACAAGATTCTCGGTCCGGTCGCCGACGCCAATATCGACGTCGACATGATCGTGCAGAACATCGGTCACGCGAATACCACCGACTTCACCTTCACCGTGCACCGCAACGATTTCGCCAAGGCCATGGATATCGTCAAGGCCACAGCCGTGACCATCGACGCACGCGAAGTGACCGGCGACGACAAGATCGCCAAGGTATCGATTGTTGGCGTCGGCATGCGCTCGCATGTGGGCATCGCACGCAAGATGTTCGAGACCCTGTCCAGGGAAAACATCAACCTGAAAATGATTTCCACCTCCGAAATCAAGATATCCGTCGTGGTCGAGGACAAATACCTGGAACTCGCGGTGCGTGCGCTGCATCAGGCGTTCGAACTCGACCAGGCGACAGCGTAAGGTGGCGCTCCGCCACGCATTCCGCTACAATGCGCGGCGGTTCGGAGACGTGGCCGAGTGGTTGAAGGTACTCCCCTGCTAAGGGAGCAAGCGGGCTTAAACCTGCTTCGAGGGTTCGAATCCCTCCGTCTCCGCCAGAATGATGATGACAGACAGATTTCATCTGTCCTGTACCGCCAGAATTGCGTATAATGCGCAACCTTCAAAGCGCCCGTAGCTCAGCTGGATAGAGTACTTGGCTACGAACCAAGGGGTCAGGAGTTCGAATCTCTTCGGGCGCACCAAATACAGGGCTTGCAGCGATGCAGGCCCTTTTCGTTTTCAGCGGGCTAGCATCGGGCTAGCAGATTGCCGGGATTGATAGCCCACAAAAAACCAGGCACGCGGCCTGGTTCAATGTTGAGCGAAGGCGCATCAAGCCATCGCAAGAATCTGCTCCATTCCAATCTCGCCCTGGTCGAGCATTTTTGCCCAGCGCAGCGCCTTGGGGTCATTGTTCAGCAGTCGCAAAAAATACCGCGTCAGCTTGGGCACATATTCAGGCGGAAATGTCGCGAGCTTTTCCATCAGGAAGCTCGACAGCGGGCTATGCCCAATCCCAAAATGCAGCCACACGTAGCTCGCCCCCAGCGCTTCGGCGAGCTTGTGAATATCCTGGTTGCGGTGGGGTAGGTGATCCCCATCCAGCCAGGCGCGCGCGGTTCGGTTTGTGCGGCCGGCGGTCTTGGCTATGAATTGGATTTTTTCCAGCGCGCTCAGGCTTCTCTGATTCAGTCTCTGCCAGTGGACGAGAGCCTCTTCTAGCCGAACGGCGAATTTCTCCGGGGTTGGAAGGTCTGTAGAATTGGCGTCAGCCATGATCGTGTTCTCCTGTAACGCGATTGCGGTTAGGGGTGCCAAGTGTTCGCGCACTTGGTTGCCCCGCTCATCCAACAGGGTGTTGGACGGCTTCACTCTACGCCAGTCCGCACTCATTGCAAACCGCCAGCCTTGTCCAATGACACATGAGCCTGAAGGTAGTGGTGTAAATCCAAAGTGAGTTGAGCCTGAAGGTGGATGAATCGGGATCATGGAGACATGATCGTGACGCTTCAAACCCATGCCCTGCAAACCCTGGAACAAGTCCGCGCCTTCATGGCAGGCGCCGGGCCCGTCTCCTTCACCCTGACCGATCGGGATTTGGC